>JGI26055J44792_1000129_pt1 | contig 16809 bp, 15 predicted proteins | sample HigsolmetaGSP17D_FD_44792 | JGI IMG/M metagenome (IMG submission 44792)
TCGATCTCCTGTCCGCTCGAGTTTTTCTCTCCTCCGCAGACTACCTGCCAACTTTCAACGTCTCTGATCATACTACAAATCCAAGCATTCATTGCCTTCAAGAAATACGCTCGTTCTTCAATACACCCACAAATATATTATCTCCAAAACAAACAACGCATCGTAATCTCTATTCAAATTTCCTCGACCATCGCCGGACGCATATACATATATAGACATCATGTTTCCGTTCAAGTCCGAAAATATCACAATCGCTTCTGGTCGTAACAAGCGGCACCAGAATATCTCAACCACTGAAGTTCAAAAGATCGACACTCTTCCAGCAACACACATGGACTCGATCACGACGATGAATACTCATGACCTATATGATTACGATGTAGCTTTCCCCTCCTCCCTTTTCGTATCCTTCCACAAAAAGACTAACGTAAATCAACAGAGCGAGAACATGCGGTACTGGTCGGGCATACGTTTCAAGTTTAGATGCAAGAAAGTCTGGGCCTCCGTGCGCCAGTTGTGGCAGTATGTACCCATAATACTTCTACCCCTAGCGTGAAGTCGATGGTTAAGCAATACTAATATGATCACGCAGGACCCCCAAGGGATTGAGCAGGGAACCGAGCGATCCAGACTGGGTCAAGGTGGCATACGGCGTGGCAAAGTCCCAGGAATATGCAAAACACTTAGCCAGCGAGGTCGAGTCAGCTCGGGCTCATGCAGACGAGCTCGAAGATACTCTCGTCAACGAACGACAGCGGTTCCAACAGACACTCGAGGCTCAGCGGAACGACTACAAGGAGCGCGTGGAGTCACTGAAGCAACAACTTGAGACGCTTCAATCTCGAATGGTCGTCGTCGATGCCTGGCTCCGAGTCGCGCGGCAAGAGAGAATTCTGTCGGATGAGATCCGTCTCGACCCCATGTAAAGTGCCCTTACGTTGTGGACGCTATCTATTCCTTGACTGACTCTCTTTTCGATAGACCTGAAGATGAGGTCGAAACCAGCGAGTGATCCGCCTAATCAATGCGGTTCAAAAGAACGACGCAGGGGGAAGTGAAGGATAACTTGTAGCAAGGATATGGATCTAATTTGCGGCTTTTCGGATGGAAGTAAATTAAAATGATCAGGTAAGAGGCGTTAGGCGTTGTTTGAGGTCACTGCTGTATGTACATGTACAGGACAATGATACGCTGTTCATCCTGCAGAACGTAGTGCATCGAAGATCCTAAACATCTTTAACTATCGTAGCTTAATTAATCACTGCGTCTAACTCCCCTATTTGTTACGAGTCTAGTGTACTTACATCTACTGTGACCTTGTATGCATCAAGTCCAGTTTCCTTGGTTCCCACATTCACCAGATTTATCAATTTGCGGAAGGAACCAGTCTTAAACAAGACCAAGTGTAGACAGGAATTGGCTTTAAGAATGTAATATCTTATAAGGCTATTAGTAGTACCAGGAGATATTGACCTCAGTCCTTTCAGAGTCATTAAATCAAAAATAACATGGAAGCCAAAAAAGGAAATCCGGAAGGATGGAGGACTCTGGAAGCGCGGAAACTTGGCGCTGAAGCACGCAAGTAAGTCTAACGGTCACGATTACATCTATTATTAGTAGGATGTAACTCTGTACTGAGATAATTGACCGATTGTGGTAATCAAATCGAATCTTTAAAACCTTGGCTTAAACGCTGATGAATCATGAAAGTGCTGAGAGCAGCGCTCCAACAACGATGCGGAGAACCGAGGCTAAAGACCCCATATTCCTCAGCTAGCCACCTGCTTTAGATCCAGTATTTGCAAATATGCACATCAGTGAGAATGGTTTACTCCAATAATAATATTCGCAGACATCAACACATGCCACACTGCCACAGCGCCGCATGACGAGGGGAGTGCAAACGCTGCAAACAAGGTGGTGGCCAATAAAGTGGAACATCTGTCGCCATTCTGTGCCCTCTTGGAAGAATAACGGCCATGATGATGCTGACTCAATAACGAATGTCGTGAGAAGAAGAAGAAGAAGAAGACGGTGGGAGTTATGTATTTTCTCGTTACAGATTAATGTGAGTTTCCTGTACATGTTTGTTGTTGCTCCTGGGCTGCCCTGGACAGCGTCTCCAATCGGCTTTCCCGTTTCCCACGAGGGTGGCTATCCAGCATCCCTCGCCGTTTGTGAACTCAAAACCATAGAGCGACCATCCGGCTTTCGGGCGCGGTCGCAGATAGATTAACCTTGATAGTTCTTCAGTGATTTTGAACATGACTGCGGCCGCTCTTCAGGGAGCTGTTCAAACTCCCTCGACCGCTCGCACGTGGCGGGATCACTTCCCTGACGGAGATCTCTGGGTCTTCGGTTACGGGTACGTGGTTCCTTTCGAGTCTGCTATAGAATACCATGTATTTTCTGTTGTTATCTCAAACGTTCTTTCTGTCATACTGTTGCATTATAAATTAAAATATCTCATTCTGCATTAAGAAAACAGAACGCTAACCCTGTTGTAGGAGTTTGATATGGAAACCGCCTCCACACTTTGGTACGTGGGACTTTTTAGCAGCCCCATATAGTGCATCACGCTGTTTTGAAAACACTCATTTGTTGTCTTGCACCACTGCGGTAGAACTGTGGAAAAACATAATTACTTTTCTCGATGTGCAGTCCCTTGTCTGACTTTATTTGCTTGATCCAGATAAACGGGTACCTGGTTACATCAAGGGTTACGTCCGAAGATTCTGGCAGGTTAGTATTGCTTTTTCCTTCTGAGCAGGGATTCTTTGCGTCAATGCGCCACTTTCGACCATGCGCTTGAGGGTTCTGTCACTAATCTGATCTATGTTCACCGATTAAGGCTAGGTGCGATCAGTCCATCTCTTCCCCTCCTCCCCCCTTTTCTGCTTGGCAAGATGGGATACTGTGCTCGAGAGCTCCAGTTCCCTGGGGCTGTCGAAAAAGGTATTGCTTACCTGAGACAAGAAACTGACAAAGGCTTTCCCCTCACAGTGGAGATCACCGCGGCACTCCCGAGTCTCCCGGGCGCGTGGTGACCGTGATCGAACGATCTTTCTGGGAGACATTAGGTGATCCCGTATGTTCTCTTCCTATTCTAAACTTCATATATCTCATTTCCCTTTTTGTCTCTTCGCCTCGATTGTTGTTTACAACATGCTCTGCATCACCCTGCCCTTGTTGTCTTAACAGTCATCATTGCCTCGACTGATCCACCATCTCACGAATCCCAACAAAACAGCAAGCCCACCTCGAAACCTCATCCACATCCACCGTCTGGGGCGCAGCATACCACATCCCCGCCTCCCACGCCGAGGAAGTCCACGCGTATCTCGACCAGCGCGAAATCGACGGCTACACCGTCCACTACACGCCCTTCTACCCGGTCTCCCCCGTCTCAGCAGCCACCGTATCCGCAGCCCGAACATCATCGACAGCCGGCGGTCACGATGACCCAGGGTCGGTCCCGTGGTCCCAACCTTCAGCCTTGCCCTCTTCTCCTTCCTCCTCCTCCTCATACTCTTCTTCTTCGCATCCTTCCTACATAACGTGTATGGTCTACATCGGCCTTCCCACAAATCCCCAGTTCCTGCGCGACCCCGCCCTGCGCGATCCCGAGGCCGTTGCGAAGGTCATCAGCGTCAGCCGTGGCCAGAGCGGCAAGAACACGGAGTACCTGTACCTCCTGGAGAAGGCGCTCGAGGGGCTCGGTCTCGGCAGCGCGGACGCGCACGTCACCGATCTGGTGAGGCGGGTGAAAGCGCTTGAGAAAGAAGAGGCAGAGGCTGCGGAGGCGAAGGCCGAGGGCGAGGTGAAGAGGACGTTCGACCCGTCTCAGAGGCAGGCGCATGCCGAGTTCCCGAGGAACGAGTGAGTGAGTGAGCCACTGCGGTTGTGTTCAATACAACGACCGTGTTAAAGTGATGATAGAATCCAGACATGGGTACAGTAGAAGGTGATGTTTGATGTTCCTGTTTCTTGGGTAGATGATAGATCATGACAATTAGATACTCCAGAGCTTTGTCGAACTACGGAGATGATGGACTGGTCGATACTAGATGCAGGCTAGGGCTGTCTACTTATATTTTTGTGCTTTATATAATCGTACAAGCTTATTTCCAGCGTGCAATCTTGCAAAATGCTTTTGAAAATTCGTCCACCATTTCATCGTCCATTTAAGAAGATAGGACTACATTCATATGGTCTCAACGTGAGCCGTAAGAGCAGGCATCGGCTAGTTAGAGCGAGCGAGGAAGCCAAATGTAAAAGCCGCCTATACATTCACAATCTCAAAGGCTGAGGGGGAACAAAGGATAGCTACTTATGATCGTTAGATGTGTGCATGGTACGACCAGTCTCTGAAAGATGCAAGGTGAAAGGACAATGGCGATGAGAACAAATCGGGGGAAACTGAATCCATGTAAAATGGTCAAAAGACAAGGTGAAACATCGAATAGAGCAATCTAGGCAAAGATGAGGATGTTTCACGATTAGAGGGGATTGAAGTCGTCAGAATAGATGGGTGAGTCAAAACAAACTTGAACAGTATAAATGAGATAAGATCATTTCGAACCGCACGCAAAAGACGGATGCAGACACAAGAGACTAGGTGTTTTGGATTTCAATGGGGCTGCTGCAAGTAGGAGACGAAAAAAAGTACACAAGATGAAAAATGGTTAATCACATCTCAATACAAATCCGTAAGACTCGCATCATTTTCGATGAGAATGACCATGAGGATGGAAAAGTGCCTTTCAAATCCATGATATTTCAATTTTCATTCTCCAGCCATTGTTCACGCTGTCTCCTCTTCCTCTTGCATATCCCTTTCTCGAGCCGTTGAAAAACTACGGTATCATCGTAGTTTAACTGTCGTTCAACAACGAAACAGGCCCATCCTATAGGCAAGATACTTCATGCGGTTCCCTGGCCCTGATTGTGTGAGTACTGCTGATTGCCACCCCATCCTGTTAAAGTCAGTAATACTGCGTACATAATTACGAAAGACAATGAGGATTTGTGGTCTGGACGGATGGAGAGACCTACCACTGCCATATCCACCACCGCCACCTGCATCGCATGTTCAGTCATCTGGAACAGAGAGCAATAGGTATAGAATACGCACCAAACCCTCCGCGATAGCCTCCACCTCCCTCAGAGCGGTTGTATCCGCCACGGCCATGCCAGCCACCGTCGTTGCGCGAGCCGGAGCGATCGGATGCCTTGTCAACTCTAATGACGCGGCCATCGAATCTGCCAATATCAGTCTCTAGTTTAATGCAAAAGAGATTCTGAGACAAGGAACACAGTCTCAAGCCTACTCCTGATTGGTCATGGCATTCATCGCAGCCTCTGCCTCACTCTCGTTCGAGAACCGGACAAAGCCAAAGCCGCGACTGCGGTTAGTGTCTCGATCTTTGACGACGACCTGTGGATAAGAAGCACAGAGTTAGATGTAGACAAAAGAAGAAAAGGCAGTTGTCTCAAGTTTCTCAAAGGACTGACAGCTTCCTCGATCGTTCCATACTTTTCGAATCCCTGGCGCAGGGTTTCATCCGTTGTATGCCATGCTAGGCCGCTTTTTCACATTGCTGTTAGTGAAGAAGGGATTGAGAGCGATTGGGGAAACAAAAGAGACTGATAGACAGACCCGACGAAAAGTTTTGACATCTTGGCTCAAACACCCGGTCTTGTGGAGAGAATGGGCCTTTAAAACGGTCAGTACAGGTCAAATTTATAAATAAAGCTTTTCAAATACAATAGAGGAGTCAGGAAGCAATCGTAGAGTTGACGCGAAAGGCGTCGTTGGCAATGTGTGGGGGGAGTTGGTTGGGGATATTTCTCTCGCTTCCAGAGCGAGCTACGGGGGGACGAGGAGCTTCGCGCAACCGTGCCTATCACTTACCCTAGAACTGAACAAGCCGCGGCTAAAGTTTGAGAAAGCCCGTGTTAAAAGAGACGTTGGTCCTGTTGGCCTGTAGAAAATCAAGACGCTGAAGGGAAGGTGGCCGCGCAGATTCTAGCCCGGAATCGACGGCGGGGAGGCGAGAAGGCAACAGCGGACAGAGGAGGGGCTGCGAAAGAGATAAAGCCCAGTAACAAATAGCAAGAGACATAGCCGTCGAAGGCGTAAGAGGCAAAACTCTGCTCGAAGCGACCTAAGGTAGCAGCCTGTAAGAGGGATTGGGGAGGAGTAAGGCGCTAATAACGGCTGACGCACACATCATTCCTGATCCATACAAGCAATATGTTCTCTTCTTCTCATTACAGGCTCATGGGTAATTGGCAGCCGGAGGAAGTGGATGTGAAGAGGGGCAGGATGGCTGGATATGGTGCACCGCCCATCTACGGAGTAAGGCTCGCAAGCCCTTGGCGAGAAGAGGATTGGATGTGCACGATGTACTAAGATGTACTATTTGAGAACCCATGGCTTGCACGGACCAGTTTTGGTACTTAGCCTGTACATCAGGTCCTGACATAGGCACGCCTTTTGCCCCAGGGACATCCATGAAAGTGTCAAGTCTGAGATCTGATACCTTGTTGTACCTCTTGGTGTAAAGGCAAGTCTGTTTCTGGTTCATGTCCCTTTTCGCAAAGGCAGATTGGCCCTGTCCAGAAGAGACGAGAAATAGAAGTCCGGAAATCTGGGGACCACTGAGTAGACCCGATCATGGCATCGTCAATGTATCAGAGGTCATCGAAGCTTTTAAAGGCACCTGCCCTTGTAGATCTGAGGTTCTTGATGCACGATCTGTATCCCGACGTTCTTGACATGATAAACAAGCTGATTTAGCATATACACAGTAGCCGAAGTGTCGCTCTCATGACCGCATTGAGGTCATAGAATGAGCTAGACCACCAGATATCACAGACGGGCAGATGTGACGGAAGACGCAGCGGCCGATATTTGCGCTCACCCCTTCAGGAAAGCCACGCTCGCCCTCAACGGCGACGACTTGAGGCTCCAGTCTTCCTCCTCGCGACAGCACTCACGTAACCTCACGAAGTTTTTGACCACATATTTGAGCTATCTGCAACCGAAAGAGCTATCAGGACTGTCGGATAAGCTGTGGAGCTAGCGGATCACCTGGACATGCAGCGATGCGCAACTAGTAGACCACCAGCGCCGGTCAGCCACTCCTGTCTTTCATACTGTCGCCGATGCTCCGGAGCTCTCACGCAGTTGCCGTAAAAAACTGATGGTCAGAGAAAGATTTGCCGGCTGACTATGGCCGTCCACCCTTTGCCGTGTAAAGCCGCAAGATCAGAGCGAAGCGTTTGCCGCCGAAAGCCCGCGTATTTGAGGGCCACTATTTATCTTTAACAGCTCTTTCTGCGTACGGCATCCACATATTTCCATCACGTAGACCATTTCGCGCAGAAGTATCCGGAAATATCTGTGATGGTAATCCACGAGATCCTAAAAGGAGCTGATTAGCGTTGGTCTTTTGGAGGCAGTGTTGCTTCAAGAACAAGTTTCACCTATGAGATACGAAAAGCATTCTGGTCGTCAAAGCAAGTCCCGCGGTTTTGGTGGTGAGCCCGGTCCCGGGGAACTGCCCAGGTGCTGCGTCACTCCTGCTGTTGATTTGGATATACTTAGACCTTCACCGCACTGAGAAATGAAGAACGCAAAAGGACGGCTTTGAATAACGACTTTGAAGGCATCATTTCAATTCTGCGCTCTCTTCAATCTGTGGCTAGGCAAATGATCTGCCATCTGTAGCTTGTTTCGCAGGGTGCATTTGCTGCGGTCGCCGGCACCTGCGCAGACCCAGGTGACTTCCTTCTCAACCAGCGCTCTTCCCCGAGTTGGACAGGAGTTATGCCCGTCGTCTATTTACTATGGTCTCGCGCAATAACCACTGGAAATGCCGATTCATCAATGTGAAGGCCCTACGTTCGCGGCTTCCAAGGCCGCCTTCTACAGCTACATACGCAGAGTTCTGCGCAGATGCACCAATTTAAGCCAATGATGTTCTAATTATTCCCATTTCGCTGCGAAGAAGTATTGAAGTATGGACATCCTCCAACGGTACCTCACTTATAAATGGCTGCTGGAGGTAGAAGACAGCTCTGTTGGACATTGCGTGGGCCAGTTTGACCCTGACTACCTATCCTGTCTCGATCCTGTGGATAGATGCATTTCGAACAAGGAGAAACCTGCAGAGCTCTCACGGGCTCATAACGAATATAGGCATGTGTCATCGCGGAAACGACAGAGACACTCGTCGGAAGCGAGCCACGACCAAGGTAACTATCTCGGTGAGCAATTCTCAGCTCGAGTTTGACGCTGACTAGACATAATGAGATTACCCAGTGACGGTGAATGAATGCGACATCTCCAGTCAGAAAGATCGAAACAAGGCAATTAAGCTAAATACTGAAAGACGTCTATCGAGCGGTGAGCGTGACAAAACGAATCCAGCGCCCGCTTTCGCAAAGAAACGAAAAGAGTTTGAAAGGCGACCTAGACATAAGACGAGACAAGATCGCTACGAACCCAAAGATGGAAAACGGAGCAAATCGAAGCAGCGCCGCTCAAATCAGGGAAAGAGAAGAAGGTCTCTAAGGAAGAATGGCAGGAAGCACTCTTTGATTGAAGATAATTTCAGGTCCCCGAGTGTCATGCAAAAGCGATTGACTGTGAGGAAGCCAAGTCCCGTCATGGAAAACGGTTTGCTGAAAATTCTGGCTAGTTCAACCCTAATAACAGACTGGGTATTTTCCAGAAAGGCAAAACATCATCACCGGTAAAGCCACGTGAATGTAGGTAATCTCCATGTTCCCACAGCTATGTCCGTGAACTCAGTCTTACAGGCGACTCGTTAGTGCCAGACCTTACTTTCTCGGAGATGAAGTTTCTCTCCAAGTATACCAAAGACAATAGCAAAGAAAGACAATCAAGGGATAACGTTGACAGAGGGAAGAAAAGCCCTAAATTGGAGTCACACAACGATATCTCAGAATGCTTCAAACGTGCCAGACAACAAGATCACAACAATGACTGCGAACCGAGAAGGGTTCCGCAACACAAAGAACCGGTGCCAGAATCCCTCATGTCCACTCTGTCCGAAAATCTGGACAGAACACTCTGCGAGTCAACGGTACAGCAACGAGCCCCGGCCGAATTTGATTTCTCTGTGCGGACATATCCTTTGCCGAGGGGCTGTGCTGACATTCATAGTCATAATTCTGGGGAGTTTTCAGAATCAGCTACGCCATACACATGGTCAGAAAGCAGTCAGGATGAAGACTCGCATATCAATCCTTCCGTGGAGGCTTATGTGAGAAGTCTTCTGTTCGATGGCTTATACTCTCGGAGTATTATCAAAGATGCGGATGTGCCTAGGTCATCCAAAGTATACTATGACCTTGAGGACCTAAGAGCTATCTCCAATTCACGAGAAGAAATGAGAAAGCTCGAGGTTGGTAGCACATCGCCAAACAACGCCAGAATATCAATGTGGTCCTCAAATTGGCCTCAATCGGCGATCGACACCTCTGCCAAACATGCAGGAGCAACTCAGAAGGGAACTATTGACGCAGTTCATCCTTCTGTATCTCCACATGAAAAGCCCCCTTATCCAAGGATGTCCTCAAATTTGGAACATGTAGAGCCCCTGATATCTGATGTCCCTCACGTGGATATAGACCGTTCAACGTGGAATATTCCATCTCCTCATGGAAATAACGGCAGAGAAACTTTTAGCTATCGTCAGAGTTCGATTTACGGAGGCAGATCGAAGAACGCCGCGTGCTCAGAGCATCCTGTACCGAAAACAAAGCCTTGCCCTGTCCGGGAGGAAAACATGGACTATGACTCTCGCGCAGCGAGTTGCGGAGGTGACTATTCGATCGATTCGCAGAAGGGGTATTCTATTGGTCATATATATATCGCGGGGAGTATGGTTGGAGCAACTGAGGACCCATATCAAGAGCCACTTCTCGATGGTTTATCAGGGCATAACACCGATCGTCCTGGCGCTGGCAAACAGCCTCCCTTTGACAAGCCGCTCAGTGAGAAGTCCATTCGGAGTCATGACACCTCAAGCTCGTCGCTATTTCGTCTGCAAAATTTGTATAATCCTCAGTGCATGTTGCAGAGCAATTCTCACGCAAGCTACGGCACCCACTCATCTTTGAGGCCCCTCTCACACAGCCTACAATACTACCACACGCCTCTCGCAAGCTTTACTCCTCCCATTGGTTTTCGGATCAGGCCTGTTGACCAGCTACTGCCATCATGGTCTCCGTCACTGACAATTGGACAGTACTTCTCTAGGCAAGATTATCCAAGAGATGGCTGTGTTCAGGTCTCAACCAGCGCAGAAGATAGAAGTGGCTTTGAGACTCGGCACTCAACAGAACACTCTTATATCCCAGCAAACTTTTGGCGGCAAAACAGACTTTACTGAGTCCTATAGTTGAGTTTGAGTTGTTGAATAATAATCCTGTAAATGAGAATAATTACGGGAAGGACAATTGGAAGATGAATGAGGGCCGGATTCGGAACACGGGCTGACTCAAGGTCACTTGGAGTACAGTTATATGTATAATGATGGAGTACTGTGATAGCTTTACTACTCTCATTGGACCTTGTTTGTTTACTTCAAACGTTCAATAATAATAATAATAATCGCCATGGCAAAACGGGAGACAATCAGTATTAGCAAAAGATATTTCTTTACTGACTAGTTCGAGGAGCCGAGATCGATTATTCGTTTGCCTATCAGGAGTCCGTAATGGTCTTCTTGGAGCCAAGGAATAATATCTGAGCCTGCTGAAGGAGAAACTTGACTCGCGCAACTATTTAATGAGGGATTTTGACCGGCTATATAATGTGTCAAGGGAACAGAGGATAGCTGGAAATTGAACACTGGCAAACAACGATGTGGCAATACGACGCTGCTGCTGGCGTCTGTCAACAGATTTTGCGATGCAAGTGATTGAGCCTATGTCCATTCCTGAAGCTTTGATCCTTAAATATGGAGGTTCTAATCTTCTGTGACGTATGTCCAGACATAGGCAACGTGTCATGATCAAGGAATAAGGAACTAACAAACTCCCAGGATGAGTGAACGAAGCCAAATGCCTGTAGAAGACGGCTAAAAGAATGTCCAGAAAAGATAATTCTTTTCCCCTTTCTTCATAATCATTTAGTATCTAGGGATTGATAAAAGAATTTCATTCCCTGCCTGCTGCTTTTGGTGCAACACAGGAATGAGAAGTCAAACAAAGCCTTCCGTCTACACTGGGCTCGGAAATACTACGGATTTACAAAATCTACATCTACGCCTCGAGGTCGGCGGGAAAAAGCAGCGCTACCTACTCTGTCCGCAACCCTGTTGGAGCGGAAATTTAAAACAAATTACGCATATGTCCGTGTTACGTGATTGAGCCGCTCCAAGTCCCACCGCTGGGATTCTGTGCAACATTGAGAGACACAAAAATTGGACCAAACTTTAGAAACCAGGATTTTGAGGACCGGATTTTTGGACTTCATCGGTAAGCGGGTAGGTAAGTAGCTGAGAGACCCACCCGTATAGGCGTAGGTAGGATGCGGTCTCCTAAGGAGAGGGGTCTTAAACTCGGCTTGGCAAACGTCCCGAGGCCGCGGCACGGAGATTGATAAGCGGGGATGTCACAAATTTATTCGTGACAAGAAGGCGAACTGGGAAGAATGATAAACAGTCGATTGATTGAAGCGCCGGGCTAGTTGCCTAATTTCTAGCGACGTCTTAGATGTGGGAAACCTCCGATTCTGCGAGGTACGCAATCGATGCTGAGAATGGCATTCAGCCGCTAAAGCCACCCCGAATCGCCTCAACCTGAGTGCTAAGCTGATTGGGTGCCGTGCTTTTGGAAAAACAAGATATGTGCATTGCTAGTCTGTTTCAACTTTGCATGCAGGCTATTATTTCGTCAAACGGGTATGATCCCTGTCGTTGTTGAGTCCCGTTCGTTGCGGACATCAATCAAGTCTGAATAAAAAAAAGCTTTCGATTAGTAACAGAAAAATGGCGCCCAGGTGAGGGGTGGATGGATGAGTTGACTTTTTTTTACCCTTCCCTTGCACGGTCAAAGGGAAGCTAACTCGCGAATTGGTTAGGCACGTACAGTACATACATGCAAAGCCGAAACTTGGTATATTAATCTTCCCCTGTTTGTGGTAAGTTGGAGAACCCCAAAACGCTATATTTTGATAGCGATTACTAACCACTAGATTGTTGCCGACGAGGACGAGGCAAAGTCTAATAATGAAGGTAGTTCAGTCTTGAAGACAGAATGATCGGAGACGCCAAATATTTTTGCGCACCAAGGAATGGGTTAGGTTCGCGCCCGCCATCTGACAGTTACGGATAATTCATCAACACAGGCTGTCATTGATTAGCAACTGCTAATGGAATCGAGTCACCACGCTTCCTACCTATCTTTACCTAAACGAGCATATTCGTGCCGTTGTACCAAAACTTTTTGAGCCCGAGGCTCTGGCGCACTAGCGGGGAAGATATCCCGCGCGAACGCCGCCGCCCAAGGTTGTGGACCCGGAAAGATATGACGGGCATCGTCCTCCAACCAGATAGCATATAGCCCCGTTTCGCGGCACAGTTTCGAACCGTTCCGCTCAGGCCCGATGGTTAGTGCGCTCCGTAGGACCCATAGCACTGCACAGTACTCTGTTCGTGAGTGGAAGAGCAGTCCCTCAGTAGAGAGAATTAGAGATATGGCTTCCAAGCCACCCGCAGACCGAATTCTTTGGGATCAGTTATTGCTAGTGGAACGCGTGACATGAATCCAGTTGATAACTTTCGTCTTGGCTCTCATATCAAGGCTTCTAGTTCGTGAGCACAAGAACTTCCGGAATGGCGGTCTCTTTGTGGCACCTTGTCCAGATTCTCTCTCGAACAATGCGATTCAACAGGAGAACGGTGCGGCTCCCGTGTTCCCAGGCGGCGGGATACTTAGCCATCTGATCAGCCAAGTAAGCATGAATAGAGAGCACACCGCCGCTCAATACGGTTAAGCTTGTATATGATGCTCAGAACCGGCGTTTCTTATCAGAGTGTCGTGTCCCGCTTGCATACGTGCTGTAGTTCTTTATTGACCCGGGACCTTGGGAGTTTGGACATGCTTCTCCCAGTTTGACGGATAGACTCTCCCCTGTACCTGTCTGTCGGGACCGCGGACGCCCCAAATCTTTACTTGCAGAAGCACCCCGGAGCCTGTCACCGACTAGACCCGGCCTCTCTGAGAAGGTCGAATAGCTGAACTTTCTGAAGCACCAAGCCCTGAGCACAGGTCGGTTTTCCAGGGGGAGAGACTCTCGGAAGTTGCTAGAACCTCTGTAGTCGGAGAGCCTCACAAAACCCTGGTCAACCTCGGGCAAAAAGGCAAAGCGCATTGAGCTTTCCTCTTTCATTGTTGCGACTAATGTCACTCATGTGTTGAGGCTCTGGATTTCAGGAAGCAAACCCAGAATCGCGGTGTAGAAATGCTGTATCAACCCCCTATGCACATGGACTTAGCAACTAACCAAAGTATATAACTTTGAAGTCTGGACATTCAAATGTTGAAGATGCGCCCTCATATGCTAGGATACGTAAACTTCCTGTAAGTGCCTACCTAGGTGCTTGTTTGATCGCAGATTCCTTGCACGGTTGCGAAACTCGTAGGTTGAGGCAGTGAAGCCATGATTTCGGATCCCACCCAGAAGAACTGTCTGATCGCTAAATCTCCAGTTCCCCTGATCCCGCTAGCAGACAATGCTGTACAATTAGATTGCCTGATATCCATGAAGGTGCAGAGCCGCCATGCGGAACCAGGCTCGTCCGCGGTTTCGGCCCCCATTTGGAGTGTCGAGCCTGGCAGGGATCTCATTTGTTTGGAACTGATTCAGCTTCAGTTGCACCGGAGGGAGTGGTATGTAAGCCAAGACGAGAGCTACTATTTCGTGCCTCCTGCGAGTAAAGCTGACAGAAGCCCTGCTCAACCGATGACGTAGTCCTAAAGGAATTGTGATAGCTTCGCAGTAGTCTGTGACGACGAAACAACTATACTCCCAAGCCATCGGTATTCCTAGCGGTCACACTCTCTCAAAACGTGTAAGTTAATTGTAGAGTTGCATGTCACTGTTGCCGATTACCTATTAGTGTTCTGTATATGTTCTTTTAGTGATACTTGGAGTAAGCTTATCCTGTATAACTCCGGAGGGACTTAAGAGATGAATTCTACCCAGAGTGTCTCCTTCAGGTTCATTTCAGATGTCTTTACGTTCATGAATGAAGACTGCATCCAAAACTGCTGTATAATTAGTCACTTCGTATGTAACGTGAAGTAGAACTTGCACGAACACGTAATGACCTCGACCCCCCTGCAATTAATACTATCAAGATCCCCTGACACAAGCGCTTCCGATTACCGAACCTCTGGGATGCCTTACGCCGTATTTTCCAGGACGCAGACCTCAAGAGACTAAAAATACGCTGTCGCTTCGCCGATGATAATCTTGGATAGCGAGAGGTCCAAGCTAGCTTTGCGTGCCCTGAAGGTTCATTCCAGAGCACTCTTCACCGCGCTACGTGAAACCGATGCGTATTCAGGCCTCGAGGCAGCTATAGGTAATAGGGTGATTTCCCACGAAGCCCGGGAAAAAAGAACTGGCGAGAAGATGCTGCATAAGTCAGACTCAAATCTTCGGGTGGGGCTTATAGAGAGCACATGAACAGGTCAACGTATCTCCTGGTTTTCTATACGGAGCCAATAGAACTTCTCCTGCATCTCTTCCCAGAGCCAGTTTAGCTGCAGTCGGCTAGAAGTGATACCGGTTTATCATGTATTGGCGACATTGGCGGCTGTATGAGGTTCCCTTAAAGCCTGCGAATCTAGCCTGGAACGGCAAGAGATATATTATGTTTCCCTGTTTGCAGGTGGAACCAGCAGCATATTTAAAGATAGCTCTAGTCGCCATAATGTAAGTTTTCTGGGAGACGTCTGTTGCAGGCAATGAATACAAACCTCACGAGTATACCCGGTTAAAGATAGAGGTGGCCAGCTCCCACGAACACACAAGAACTCACGCGGCAGTTTATCTGAAGAACCAGGCAGTCATACTATCGGCAACATCACCAGACAAAAGTTGGTTTTCCTTCGTATGCGCCCTCGTTTATGTCCTTGACATTTTGACCAACGAATCAGCAATTTAGCTAACATCAGCTAATAGAGTCATCCCGCAATCCAGCGCTTGTTAGACCAATGGCAAAAGGTGTAGTGAAACAGGAACTGACAGAAGATATTCTTGCTCTGCACAATCGGGTACTTCAACAAGTAAGACATACAGCCTTTATTTGCATGCATGGACTAATGTTACGTTCAGAAGGAACTTAGTGGTCAGAGTGCTTGGGTTGAAAAAGTTGTGCACGAGGAGAGAATACACCTGTTTCATTCGCAGCTCGGAATGAGTTCTCTCGGGAACCAGCCGGACATGGATAATGTTGGTAACTGTGCCAAACAGCAAATCAACAGCTATCGAGATAGAAACAGCTCTCCTACCCGACGCATGATCGATACAAATCTGAAGCTCTTCAAGCAAGGACAAGAAATATTCGCGGAAGAACCTCTGGAGCGGTTCCTTACGCCGGATGGCTGCAGTGATCCTTCGTTTTTTGCTCGACCTGCCCTTGCGAAGATGGATATGCCTTTTGGTAGCGCAGAGACAATAGATGACAGGAAGCGGAAAGCTAGAAGAAACGCAGAACTGGCGAGGATAAGAAAATTAAATACGCCTAAGGATTGATTAATTCGAGAACAATTGTTGGAATTTAGCTTATTGACTGCTTCCATGCTCTCCCATTTTTGGAAGTTGACGTACCTAACTCTGCTACCAGTGGTACAGCTTATGTTTCTTTGTGAATCAATCAAGAAGTTTGAATTAATGCAAGATAAATAAAAAACAGACACTAAATGGGTAATATTAGAAGGTACCACGGTCTCGAGGTTTCTTACCTGTGTAACGACAGGCCTAGATGACTAGACCAAATGGGGCCGTTAGGTTTATCTTGAGGACAAGAAACAAGGGGGTGAGCGATAGAATAGTAAGAATAGCCTGTGTTACTAGCAATGTCTATATGATGAGTTGCTATGTGAGTCGACCATGAGGGTTGGATTCTGTCTGAAGGGAATGTCATTATATACATGCCTGTCTCCCAGTCTTTTGGTGATCATAGTGATTGAGGTGATCGAGCTGATCATGGTGATCAAGGTGATCAAGGTGATTGTGGTGATCAGATCAGTCACATGCCAATCAGTTACTTCCCTCGGTCCTTTAATTATCCGGCCTTTGTTTGGCAAAGTCCATAACAACCTGTCTGCGAATTCGTAGTGCTGCTAGAAAGCTGGCGGGCATCACATGATAAGAGACTGGCAGGACGAATTGGAGCGAGGAAGTCTTCAATAATCTAGCACATCATACCCAGGAACTTGTTGGCAGACGCCCGTGGACGCCCCATCCTGTTACTTCCTTATTGATATTTTGCCTTCAGCTGTACCTCCCCTGATATAATATATGGGCGCTTGGAACCCTTATTACACACCTAAAAATGGAGGTATTTGCGCGTGTCAGTCCTTTCTTCAGAGTGCTTATCTAACTCATTTCTGCTATGCCCACCTAGGTAGGTATCTATATTCGCCATCTTATTCCCTAGGGCGTTGTTTCCAGTATATCTAGGCTCTCCTCTGAATTACTATGATAATTAGATGGTTCTGTGATAACAGTTGTCTCGAACTCTCTTTTATATTACC
>JGI26055J44792_1000132_pt1 | contig 16764 bp, 18 predicted proteins | sample HigsolmetaGSP17D_FD_44792 | JGI IMG/M metagenome (IMG submission 44792)
GAAAAAAAAACAAATTCGAACATCTCACCTACGGTGAGAAAGCCGTTTTAAGACAACAAAAAATATGTACAAACGAAGGGAAAGATGAATTTTAGCCGCCTGAATACAACCCCCTTTGTGTCCCGAGGCGCCATGTTGATTCCCGTGTCACCAGTAACCCCCGTGAAACACCATCCGACGCAGTCTATCCAGAAGAACGAACGCATAACAATACATCGATCATGGTGATAAAATCGACCACCATTCTCCAGAAGACTGATAACCGAACGAGACGCAATATGCTCAACAGAAAGAGGTTTATCTCGGAGTTCCATTCGAAGAACCCGTGTGGTCAAATGCAGACTGACCACCGGCCGCAGAGCCGTACCGGTCTCCATCCGTTGTAGCAATAGGTTGTGAAGGAAGAATAGGAGTGGCTCCTTGGGAAGCCTGGTCAAAATAGCCTCTTGCAGCAGTACCGTTTGTAGCCTGGGGAAAGTTGCGACTGCGCTGGAGAGGAGGCAGGATCGTAGAGCTAGCTTGAAATTGCGATCGCGGATAGGCCTGCGGCATCATCGCTGCCGCGGTGTCCGTTGTCTGTTCAGAGTAACCCTTCTTAGCTTTTGTCCTCAGGGATTATTAGCTTGCAAAGGGCCCCATACAGGTGTAGATGACTGATTCACAGCCTGACCAGCGACCAGCGACTGCATACTTGCTTGCTGATTTGCCCGATTCTGCGAACTGGCGTCAGCCAGCTGAGGAACCGGGGCCGACGATGGAAGACCATAAGGAATCTGCGCCCCATTGTAAGCAGGATAACGCTGCTGCGCCATGTACCCGGTACCCGGAGATCTCATCGCCAACATGGGATCTTCTGGGGTACCGTATGATGACGCCGCGTTGGATCCAGGTTGTGGCTGACGAACCGCATAGTCCGGCACACCTGTTTGTCCCGTGGTATAGCCCTGTATCATGGGGTTCTGATACGCCCCGGGCTGATTTGAATAGATGTTTGAACCCTGCGGATACGCATTCATCTGCCGCGCAAAGCGGTCATCACCATCGTATATGCTCCTGGTCCCAAGGTCAACAGACGTGCGCTGACGCTTGACAGGTCCTCCGTAGTAGGAGCTGTAGTCCCTGTTCGCTGCCGGATAGCCCCCGAATGCTGGACCCTGCATCTGCATCGATGAACGATCCGGCGAACGAGGAGGAAGAGGCTGAGGGTACTCCTCAGGTCGCGGACCAGGCCGTTTTCTTCACGGGTTAGTACTACTCATTTCATGCTAACAATGACTACTACTCACATTAACGTGCGGGCCTCCTTCCGGATTCTCAACTTCACTCCCTGATCTGCAAAGGATCTGGACAAAAAGGTAGACTCTGCCATTCCTGGGAAGCTCTTTGGAGGCGACACTGAGCCAGGCAAAGTCAGCACCCGCCGAGCCTAGAGAGGAGCCTGACAGGGGGGTTTTACCTGTGAAGCGATCAGAAATGACGGACTTTAGATTGACAACCACATCCCTGTGAGAAAAGGGTCAGTTCTCGCCCACGAAGTTTCTCGCGCAGGAGACTCCATACTTTCGCATCTCGAACAGGGTGAACTTCAAACGAAATTCGCCCTCGACCTTGATGGAGAGGTCACCGAAAACGAAGAAGCCGCCATCTGCACGCGCAGTTCAGTGCGAGGTCTAGACGAAACTCGACGCCCTGGGATACTAACCGGTATTGTCAATGTCCTTCAACCGATGAAGAGACGAAACCAGCGTTCCTGCCAGGGCTGTGGATGGCGGAATTGGCGCCGGCCGATCCTCGTGCGCATCGTACAAGCTGCAACACATAAAATAGTATGGGCTCTGGAGATAATGCCTATGACCAGTAAGAGACCGAGCCCACGGTGACGAGCACAGAAGGAACACCTACTGCGCAAGATAACCGCTCTCATCCCTCACCCTGAGCTGCACAATGGGCGGTGGATCGACCGGCTTGCGCTCTGCAGAGGAGAAAAAACTTCTCATCAACCCCGATCCCGTTTGAAGAGGGGTCTCTGGGATGAGCTCCACGTACCTTTTTCCTTCCCGCCGGCCACCCGCGCCCGCTCGGGCTGCTGGCGAACAGTTAACTCGAAGTCACCGCTATTGTTGGACAACATGGTCAGTGGGAGCCCTGGACCGCTGAGTAAGAGATGGGGATCAAAAGGAACGGAACTCGTTACAAACCTCTGCGCTTCCGTGCGAGGAACAGAGCCGTCCGGAAACGTCGAAGCACTCATCAAGGCAGAGAGAGAGAGAGATGAGAGAGAGAGAGAGACAGAAACGGTACTTGGATCGCAGGAGCCCGAGGGACCCAAACTCTGGATAAAAACGGCGATCAACCAGGAAAAGAATACAGGAACGAGCTGACAAGCAGTGAGATGATAAAGGATGGGTCTTCGGATGGCTGCTTGGGTCAAACGCAGTGGAAGTACTGGAGAAGATGCGCCCGCGTCGACACGGTGGGGAGGTGGCAGACAGTCGAAAGAATATCGTCCGCCACTACCATGGGTGGGGATCCCGTGGAATAAATCTATCTGCTCGAAATGACAGCCCTAAGAGTGGAGGGCGACGAAAACGCGGCGCGGACGGCGGTGGTGGTGTCGTCAGAATGGGCAGAGCGCTTGTGCGCGCCAGCGGCAAGAGCCACCTCGACCCGTTCGAGCCAACCTGGAGGGGCCACGCGCGCGATCAAGACTCGAGAGCGCGAAAAAAACGTCGTGGTCACGATGATGGGGCTGGTGAAGGGGGAGCAAAGCGCTGCGTTCTGCCACCGTCCTCTAGGCGCGCGCGCAGCAGATGGTGGAGCTCAGCAGGCTCGACCGTTGGGTGCTGCTCGTCGTCCCAGACTCTGCTCAACCACGGGAAGTATCAGGGCTAGGGCGTTCAGCAGTTCAGACGATCCGACAGGAACCGCAACGGCCTGGCGGTGATGCGCACATTGGAGGGCGGTGCCGTCTGCCTCCGTCTGGATGACTCTCGCAGATGTCAGAGAGACTGCCTCGTTCGCGGTGTAGAAGCTCCAAAGGGCCCCGTCTCTGCCCTGGATCGACTATCGACTTATCGCGGGCGTCAAACCACCGCGTTTGCGGCCGCCAGCCGTCTTCCCCCCGAGCAAACCGAGCCCACCCACCAACGGCTTTTTAGTTTTGGCCTTCGTGTGGTGCGGAGATGGATCCGGAAATGCAGGTAATCTCCCCGTAGACGCCGCGGATGGCCCTTCGAGACGCAAGGGCAACCTTGGGATCAGCCGGGGCGCGTCTGGCATTCCAGTCAGAAACGTCCATATATACAACCCCGGGACCCGCTACATCCGCATTCGTAGGCCTTCTCCTCCCCTTCTACCCCTCCACCAGTCTCGGAGAATGGGAAAGACACACCGCGTCTCTCGTCCTCTACCTCTCTTTCCCTCGATGTTGTCCAGGAACGTCTCGGGGCCGGGAGAGTGACATTTATCTGGACCTGGGCCCACCCGGTGTCGCGAAGTACTCGAGCCTGCGGAAGACCGAATTGAGCTGAAGTCCCTAAAAACAACACCTAAAAGTCGTCCTGAGGCTGAGAATCACTGCAAGAAGCAGCTTTTTCAGGAGTTCTCCCGCGCGGGATTCTCGCCACCGCAGGCACTGGCTGTCTGGCCGTCCTGATCGTGCCCCTTTCCTGAAGGAACCGAGCCAAATCGATCGTCTGCGACTCCAGCAGCGGCCTGTCACTAGCCCTCGTTAACAGACAAATAGCCTGGAAAGACTGCTGCCCTTTGTTTGGGGTATGTCTTGAGCGGCTACGAGGATGGTCTGTCCAATGCCTCTGCGTGCGCCGCTTTCACGGCCGCGGGTCGCAGCTCAGACTCGAAAGTCACCAAGTCAACCATACAAAGTAGAACAGAATGGAAGGAGAGAGTACTGGCAGACGTCATGGAATTTCCATTGAAGGGACTGAGCCCTTTTTCAATGTGCAGTTGGGGAGAGACATCAGATCTGAGACTCAGATTTCGCGTTGTAGGTGCCGCGCTCCATTTAGTACAGGTATTCAGATATTGGATGGATCTCATCTCACACAGCCAGCATGCAGGTCAGGGTCAGTCGATATGGAAGGCCACGCGAGGTCCAGCTCGGGAACGAGGGCCACTGTCTGGCGCAGCTCCTCCGCCAGGACGCTGGAAATCCGGGATTTTAGGCGGAGAATCGAATGACGACGGAATAACAGCCCAGTGCTCACAGACCAGCATCGACGGCTGGAAGTCATATCGGGGCTTATCGTCGATATAGACAGGCATTGTCGAGCGGCCTCAGCAATCACAAGCTGACGTCGAACGGGGATCATCCCTGTTGGCCCGGATGGTCCAAACAGGCCCTATCCTTCTATGCCCGGCCTGTGCGTACGCCGCTGGCAGGGCTCCAATTAATATTGTCCTGTCTTCTCAGTACTGTAGGTCGGTGCTCTATGCATCGCAGACGCATATTGATCCTGGAGCCTAGAAAGCGCCTGCTGCACCTTGCCAGACCGGCTCGCGCGCTACTCGCATATTCCCCTCGTTTCCCGGTCTTACAGTGCGGGCTTGGAATTGCCACCCAACAAAACTGAGGTGAAATTGACCACAAGAATGGAGACCATATCCGATGTCTCGAGGTATCGACCTGAAAAGAAAACAGTCACACGATAATCCAGCAATGATTCAGCGCTGCGACTCTGTTCCATGATCACGTTACTGTGTTTGTCGAATTCCAAGTCCTGGAGGGATAGAGTTGGAGAATCGCGACGAGAGACAACGCAAGGGCGGTATGAGCCAAAGCTCCAGATCGCTCTCGACTAGCCGAATACGCCGACACCAATTGAATCCCCGTCATGAACCTGCTGGGCTCTCCCCAGAGATGAGTGATAGTTATTTGACAGAAACGAATGCGTCGTGAATCCGGCGATTCCTTGCACCACAGCAGGCGACTCCGGACTCTGACATAAGGAATTGGAGCATGTATGGACAGCTGGAGAAACAGTCCTCACATGTCTCAAAATCCTGTGTCTCGGTCAGTTAGATAGCCGCCCGCCCACGCCCAAAGTCCTGACAAGAAAGAAGGCATGCAGTGGAGCGAGCTCCTGCCACGTTGAAGTGGCGTAGACGCATGAGACTTTCCTGAACCTCGCGCCACTTTAAACAGTTGCTGCTTGTTGATTTTCGCTTTAGGATTGAGCCCCCCCGCGATACCGTACTTTTCGAAGGCATACAAACCACCAGGGGTCACTGGACAACATGTGAATAATATTGCAGAAGCCGCGAGACATGCTTGGACAATCTGGGCGAGAAGACTATCCGCATTGCTCTACTCTAAGCGTCGCTTCAAAGGTGAAGAGGGGGGAAAGAAAATCATGGGTCTAGCAGCCCTGGCTACTCCAGTACTTCGTGGAGCCACGCACGATGATCTCTCTTCCGGGATTGTCGGCTTTTGGCAAGGGTGGCCTGCTCGAAAGGCCCAGTCAGCTGGAGCCCCTTATAACTTTACCGTTATTCCCTTTGAGCCACGAACAATAAAGGACAGTCGAATCACAGTCAGAAGGTCTAGGACAATGTTGCTGTTATGCTCAGATCTGATATCCGACCACACCGTGTCATGTCGACACATTGCGCTGCGCGGTCGCTTGACAGTGCGCACTGGGCGGCGCCGATCTTATGGGTCCAATTCCAGGGCAGATCCCTTTGACCACCTGGCTGAGTGTCCGCCAGGATCTGGGACTAACATCCAGGGTTAGACAATCAGGAATACTCCGCTATCTCGAAAAATCTCCGATGCGCAATCCAAATTAAGCATTCGGCGGAAATGCCGGTTTCAAGGACTTGACACCCGTGGTTGGCTCTCGTTACCGTGATGTCGGTTCTACACTTGAGCATAGCCGCTGCAAGCTGACTCCACCCAGGCTCTATTTGCGTTGATCGTATCCGAGGAAGTGGATTGAGAATTGAGCAGATCTTGGTTCCGTATGTCGGAAGAATAGCACTAATGCACAATGAAGCAGCTACCCTGTTCTGCTGTGCGAGTCTGCGAGAATGCAAGTTATGCTCCGACAAACCAGCTCTATGTGTGCCGTTTGTTCACAGGCTCTACGGCTGCTATCCACCACCAAAGGGCCACGTCTCATTAAGACACCTTTTGACATTATTATTGTGGACCCTGTCTGCCTCTTCTCTCGCGTCCTCTTCCGATATTTCACCGGTTCGGTTGCCCTGTCAATTCTGGAATTATGCATAATATTTGCTTCCAGGGTCTAGACTCCGGAATAGTTGCCGCCTTTCTCTAACTGGATACTGGCCCCAAGCATGGGTATTATTCTGACTAGATCTGACAGCTTTATCATCCATGCTCTGAAGCAGAATTACATAGTCTTCGCCTCCTAATAGAAATAAGTTTGGTTTCTCTCATTCAATCCTGTCAGTTGGTGAGAATAGCCCCCAATGGTGCGCCTACACAGAAATGATGAAAAATTTTTTCTTCGTTCCTTTGAGGCCGCTCAGAAGGAGGCAATCTTTGCAAGAGATTGGCGTAGTACTATCAGTATAAAATTCAGGAGGGCTCATGGTACGGAATTAGAGAAGGACAATATTGAGAGAGAATCCCCTATATTTCTCTTTTGATAATGTGTTATTTCCGCTGGTGGTCTCCGCACCCTATATGCCTGGATAACCTACCAGCGACCCTTCCCATCCAACGGATGTGAAAAGGATGCATACAGAGGAGAATTATTACTATTATTATTCTGGGCTACAGGAAACATGAAAAATGCGGAAGACCGTGGCTGGAACTGGTACCAAATTGAAAAAAGGTTTCTTGGAACCTATATTCTTGGGACCCACAAAAACTGTGAGAAAAGCAATGTGATCCCTGGAATATCGCTCCGGAAGCCTATAATAATAATTCGAAGAATCTTAACCAACAAAGCTGTAGAATATGCCAGCTGCGGACGCCTCACCCGCACAGCTAGATAGCTAATCTTTTGTCCTTCCCTCCCCCCTTCTCTACAAACTCAATCCTGGGCAGGTGCTCTGTGAGAATCATCTCCGAATGGTCTTCTGATCGAACCCCTTCCTGCCCCCAGAGTCGGGCCGAAGGTTGCATTTCCACCTGTCCGTACGCGCCATGGCTATTTCTGCAAGCCTCGATCATGAGGTAATAGGCACAAGCCCCAGTCCGTATCTAATCCTTGCAGCCCACCCACAGATAACCCTACCTTTGTTAGCTACCTAGGTAGTAGCCACATCTCAATTAGCTGCTGCAGATGTATCTGCATGCAGAGGTGAGCAGTCTGGCTAAAATATTAGGTACGGAACACAGTTCCGCACTTTTTGATCTATCACTTTTTTCTCCGTCGTTCATGTCCGCACTACGGCATAACACGAAGCTATCTATATACGGAGTAGTAAGAGTACTCCATTGTGGTTACCTCGTGGCCTCCATATTGTTGCAGCTGACTGACCTTTGCAAGGATGGGCTACTGGCAAATACCCGTGGACCAAGGTCCTTCGTTTCTGCGGATCGTTTTGATCACGGTCAGTCCTTCTTCATACATATGCTGCGCCTAAATGATATGCTTTTCCCATCCACTCCCGTTTATCCTTATTTATTGCCTAATAACCGCAGAATCTAATCGCTGGTCACACACACAATACCCAGTGCGTGCAGTATTAATCCTCCACGCCTCCTTTTTTGCCCTTTCCCTTCCCTTCGTTGACTGGTATTTTCCATCCCACAAATGCTCTCTATAGACTATTGCCAAGTAGGAGTTTTTCTGACCTAACTATTCGAGGCAAGATCATCACACGCGGATCTCGGAACGCCGGGAAACGCTTCACCCGTGTCCCCTTTCGGATAGGCACCCGCTGGACCGCTGTCCGGTCAAAAAGGCTAAATCCTGCTTTCGCAACCGTTGAAACCAACCCCGATCTGGCTATGATGACTATGCTTACGCTAGAGACTTAAGAAGAGGCGTAAATTATTATTGCTGTCGATCTCCAGGAGAAATAGTAGTACAAAAATGATAGAACAAGTTACTATTGGAAAGCAAGCGCGGGTGCGGGATGATGATGGTGATGTCTGGGGAAGACAAAAACCAATCACCTGCAGCCAATGGCCGGTACCGGAAGCGGGATCAAGTGAACCCTGAAAATCATCATGAAACTTTGCACGTCAGAGGAAAAAGCACTGGCCTCTGGGCCCTGGCCCCTAGGGCATTGGGGCTAACTCTACAGTACTAGCCAAACTACCTAACAAACTACTGTCATCTTAGTTCTTACCTCCACTTCGTATCTAACTTTATTAGTAGATGATGGGACGGAACTGCTGACCGGCTGCTAATTTTCATGGCTGTGTGTACATCTGCATGTCACTTTGATGATCTGCGATCTTGCTAAGGCACTTACTCTGTCCATGTCTTCATCATCTTCAATGTCAGCAGCTTTATTTGTTCTTCGGCTGCCTTCATATTATTCCGTATCCCGTATCATATCTACCCCCAGTGGTACCCTCGGACTAGCGTAGCTCCTTGATATCTTCCTTGAACGTCATATTAAAGAGCTTTGTATTCAGCTCTGTTTGAAACAATCATATTAAGATATTAAGACCATTGATCAGCTTGTGAGAATTGAAACTGTTCGAGACAGGGTTGCTAAATTGTAAGTAGATTAATTGCTTTTGTCTGATAGGCTACTTTCTGCTAACTGCTTGTCTCGGTATAACTTCCAAAGACAGGATATCAAACAGGGTGTACATTGCTGGGACACAGCACGTCGATATAGTCGTCTAGGTGGCTTTTCAATAATGATAGTTAGTCTGTGAACGGACCACTGTTTTTCTACCGGAAATGGACAGCTTGAACTCACGCTAGATACTCTTAATGCTTGAGATTATGAGTGTGAAGAATAGACCAATGGAGCAGCATACAGAGCAGCCCACAGGTAAGCAGACGGAACAGCAAATTGCCGCTGGCTGACCTGACATAATCTAAACGGTTCCGTCTCTTTCTCTTTCCCAATTGCTGTAGTTTTCGAGAAGGATACTGATGCTTTCCAGATCTGGTATTTATCGGTGAAGGTTTCGAAGAGAGCTGAAGCAGCCGCGGGGCTGCTTTATTTCATTATCAGCTTCCCAGAAGGAACGAGCAGCTTGTTTATACTTAGATTGTCCCCTGGATCACAGTTTCTGGGGCTTCATGGACAGGAGTCGAAGCATCCTCTCCGATGTCGGGGTATTCCTCATCAAGAAGATAAGTGATGAGATCTTTGCAAGTCTGAATGCCAAAGTATAGTATCATGATACATACTGTCTTTTTTTTCTTTCGCAGGAAAAAAGCGCTCTCTTTCAAATTCCAGGGCTCAGATATATAAGCAGACACGATCGACGAACTTTAGTCCACTTCATTATAGGACCACTTGCACAGAGCCAACACCCCCAGTTAGCCAGAGATCTCTGTCTTGGTATAAGTGCGGCCTGCTTTCGCTCCACCCGCTTTCAATCACCAATGTTGGGAGAGCCATGCCGGCTTTTATCACACATTGGTCGCGCTCCTTGCGAAATGAGCCGTACGGTGCGCCAAAAGATTTAAATGCTAAGTAATTCTTTTTATCTCCCAATTGGTGTTCTTCAGCCACAGATGTGCGTCCTGTCTAAATCGATGAAGTGACTCGGGTATTGCACATTTCGCTATGGAAGACAGGGAGCCAACATCCTGCTCTTCTTCGGGGTTTACGATGGATAGATATTGTTGTCCATTCCTATCAAAAGTTCGGCAAGCTTGCCTTTAAGACAGCCCAGAAAACCATTGAAGTTTGTAAAAGTATATTGTGAAGAATGTTATATATGACACTCGTGTATCAGAACCTAGAACGGATGGACACCTGTCCTTTTTTGCTCAGGTAGTATTGATGCCTAGGGATTGTGGTCTGGAGATTTGAGAGAGGATTGAAATATTAGGTCGAAGAAGTCTCCAGGAGTGATTTCATTCTCCCTGAATAGCTCAGCATGAGCTAGACTTGCTGCTATGTAGCACGTAAAGAATGTTATATCCTCTCATGTATGGTATGTAAAGATATGGACAGCAACATGTCTAGCAGGAGTTGCATGCACAATATATTTGTGTAGTGCTATCTGCTGGATATTAAAGCTTTTGTGATGATTCCCGGTTCCACAATTGACGCGTATGGGGATAAGTGTACTGCAGATATGTATTCTTTGAAGTAGGCTATTACCAGAGCTGTAACTTAACTCTTATATGTGGATCTCTTTGTAGATATCTCTTAAGGATATATTAAAGTTAAAGAAGAGAAAAAGTAGTGTTATACCATGTCATATTATATTGTGCAGTATGGAAGAAGGATTCTGGTGATGGGATCAACCTGTGTGATGAAGGGGAAACAATGAAATTGACAGAGCCAAGATATTATACCCAAATTTGTGATCCGTAATCTTGAACTCCCTAACAACGAGTGCTTGTCCTGGACTTAGAAGGTAGGTAGTAGGAGTTGGAGTATTAGGGTCGTAGAAGCAGAACAGGAATAGTAGCTAGAGGAGTTGCTGGAGCAGTAGCGAAGGTAGTGATAGAAGGGTAGAAGGTCCGGATTATCCAATATATGGAAGAAATAGACTAGCCTGCATAAAACGGACTCCAACAGCTGTCACCTGTTATGACTTCTCCTTGATCGTTATATGCGATTTCATTTCAATGAGACATATATCATGTCAGAGCACAGATCTGCCTGCATTCAGCTACGGATATATCGATTGCTGCAACCACGTGAATATAAGAGGCGTTTTCGGTCTTGACGATAGACCGAAGATTAATAACCTGGATGCCTCTGGAGCGAAATGTACAAGAGCTAGATGCTACCTAAAATAGTAGACTCAATTTGGTAGTAATTCCAGAAGAGAGAGATGAAAGCTTGGTGATGAACTGAGAGGTTAGCAAGCCTAATAATGGTAGATAAATAATTTAGAAAGTGAAGATCTAGGAGTATGGCAAGATATAGTGGGACAAGAAGTGAAATCTTGACATAGTGAAGGAGCAGAGCTGCAAGCCCAAGAGTGACTGGACCCGAAGCGCAGCGGAACTTATTATCACGTGATATCAGGTGACGTACGCGGTTCAGGTTCAGGCCAGCCGCGCAGAGCATGGATCCCGGCCGACGGCATCAACCACCAGGAGGGTGCTACGATCCGCGGTCGTGGCTCTCCTGCGCCGACGCTCTTTTCTCTATTCTGTCTTGTGGTTTCTTTTCCTTGTCATTATTAAATATTTGAGGGTGTATATCTGGCGTTGAGCCTCCCCGTTTCTGTGGTGGAAAGAGCCTGCCGAAGGCAGCCTCGCTCACCATGGCTCCGAAGGACACCTTCTTCCGCTCGGCGGATATGAGCCTGACCCAACTCTATATTGCCAATGAAATTGGTCGGGAGGTTGTCAGTGCTCTGGGAGAGCTTGGACAGGTGCAATTCAGAGATGTGAGTTTGGGATGCTCCCGGTCGCGGGATAGGACAACGCGTTTCCAGACCGCGTACGCTGACTAGACGGCTGCGAACAGCTCAATCCGGACACTAGCGCCTTCCAAAAGACGTTTACGAAGGAGATTCGACGGCTCGATAATATTGAGAGGCAGCTGCGTACGTTTGTTCTCGAGGAATGCATGACCTAGGGCAAATGGATTGGAAATTGACAGGGCTATAGGCTACTTCCAGTCCCAGATGGAGAAGGCGGGTATTCAGATGAGACCGTCGTCTGAGTTCACCAACGCCTTGGCCGCTCCTTCGGCGTCGGAGATCGATGAGCTTGCCGAACGCAGTGAGAGTCTTGAACAGAGGATCGCGTCCTTGAATGACGCCTACGAGGTTTTGAAGAGGCGTGAGGCCGAGTTCACCGAATGGCGCTGGGTCCTTAGGGAGGCGGGAGGTTTCTTTGATAGGGTTCGTTATATCCTGTCATGTTCAAGCAAGTTGAAAGTTCAACAAGCTTATGTCCAATACAGGCCCACAGTCATGCGGATGAGATCCGACAGTCTCTCGACAACGACGAAGCCCCCTTGCTCCGGGATGTTGAGCACCAAGTTCCCCGAGGCCAAAATGGTGATGCTCAGGGCCAGCAGTCGTTCTCCGTCATGAACATTGGCTTTGTCGCGGGTGTCATTCCAAGAGACCGGATTGGTGCTTTTGAGCGCATCCTCTGGCGTACCTTGCGAGGCAATCTCTACATGAACCAGTCTGAGATTCCTGAACCCATCATTGACCCCACGAACAATGAAGAGGTTCACAAGAATGTCTTCGTCATTTTCTCGCATGGTAAAGAAGTTCTGGCGAAGATCAGAAAGATCGCGGAGTCTCTCGGCGCCAATCTGTACAGCGTTGATGAAAACAGCGAGCTCCGAAGGGAGCAGATTCACGAAGTCAATACGCGGCTGAGCGATGTCAGTAACGTCTTACGGAACACTAAGAATACCCTTGATGCCGAGCTTACTCAGATTTCCCGCTCGCTCGCCGCTTGGATGATCATTGTCAAGAAGGAGAAGGCCGTATATCACACCCTCAATAAGTTCTCTTACGACCAGGCAAGGAAGACCCTGATTGCGGAGGCATGGTGTCCAACCAACTCGCTTCCGCTGATCAAGTCCACACTGCAGGATGTCAACGATCGCGCCGGCCTATCTGTGCCGACTATCGTGAATCAGATAAGGACAAATAAGACACCTCCAACATATGTCAAGACGAACAAGTTTACGGAGGCTTTCCAGACGATCATCAACGCATATGGTATTCCAAAGTACTCCGAAGTCAACCCAGGTTTGCCTACGATTATCACCTTTCCCTTTTTGTTCGCGGTCATGTTCGGTGACTTTGGCCATGGTTGCTTGATGACCTTGACTGCAGCGACCATGATTTTCTTCGAAAAGAGGCTCCTGAGAACCAAATTGGATGAGCTTACTTACATGGCGTTTTACGGTCGATACATCATGTTGCTCATGGGCATTTTCTCAATGTACACTGGCTTGATCTACAACGATATCTTCTCAAGGTCCATGACCCTTTTCCCTAGTGCGTGGAAATGGCCAGAGGACATCCGTGAAGGACAGCCGGTCGAAGCTTCTCTGAAGGGAAGCTACCGTTACCCATTCGGGTTGGATTGGAACTGGCATGAGGCGGAGAATTCTCTCCTTTTCACGAACAGTTTCAAGATGAAATTGAGTATCCTGCTGGGTTGGGCTCATGTAGGTCTTTTGACCCTTTTGGAATCAAATATGGACTGACGATTTTAGATGACATACTCTCTCTGCCTGCAATACATCAACGCTCGACACTTCAAGTCAAAGATCGACATCTGGGGCAACTTCATTCCGGGAATGATCTTCTTCCAGTCGATCTTTGGCTACCTAGTCGTCACCATTGTTTACAAATGGTCTGTTGATTGGAACGCCAGGGGCCAGTCACCTCCTGGTCTTCTTAACATGCTGATCTTTATGTTCCTCTCACCCGGCAAGGTTGAAGAGCAACTCTACCCTGGACAGGGAGGTGTGCAGGTTCTCCTATTGCTCCTCGCTATCATCCAGGTGCCTATCATGCTGTTCTTGAAGCCCTTTTACCTCCGCTGGGAGCACAACCGTGCGCGAGCTCTTGGATACCGGGGCCTTGGTGAGCAGTCCAGAGTGAGCGCGTTAGACGAGGACGGCGAGCCGGACGGCCGCCTTTCGGAGGGCCGGGACAGCATGGTCAGCGACCGCGAAGGCGTTGAAATGATTGCACAAGACATTGGAGGCGAGGGGGAGGAGCACGAGGAGTTTGAATTCGGAGAGGCAATGATCCACCAGGTCATCCACACCATCGAATTCTGCCTCAACTGTATCTCCCACACTGCCTCGTACCTTCGTCTGTGGGCCCTCTCCCTCGCGCACCAGCAGCTCTCCATCGTCCTGTGGAAGATGACCATCGGAGGCGCCTTCGCGCAGGAGTCTCACAACATGCGCGTCATCATGATCGTCATCACCTTCTACCTCTGGTTCGTGCTGACGGTGTGCATCCTCTGCGTCATGGAAGGCACCAGTGCCATGCTGCACTCGCTTCGTCTGCACTGGGTCGAGGCCATGAGCAAGCACTTCATGGGCGATGGAATACCCTTCACGCCGTTCAGCTTCAAGACGCTGTTGGAGGAGGATCCAGTTGATTAGTCCATTAATTTTCTTTTTCTTTTTCCCCCCTTCTTGGATTTTGTCGTTTGTTTCACATCCGGGGCAATCCGGCTGGCTGTACTTGATATAGTATACTGTACTCACCGTTGCCTTCCGGCCTTTTTTTACGTTTAGTTATGCAATGAAATATAGCTATAGAGATGTATGTGTTCTTGTAGCAATTCGTCTTAGTCCCCTTTTCGTTGGATGGATGTAATCACCACCTAAACCGGAGCCCGGTCTCATGAAACTCGGAGACTTGATATCATGTGCTCCTTACCGTTACGTACTCCGTAGCCGTATAGTGTTGAATAATGGATGAATTAATAGATCTTGCGATCTCCGACCTATTTATTTCTTAGCAACCGGGGATCGATCTTTTTTTGCCTATTCAGTTGGTCTTGGCATGGATGCCCAGACTACAGTAGGGTTCTTTCAACTTACCTAAAGCCCATCTACTGTAGACTCGACGTTGCCCATTTACTCGATTTCGCGAAATGGGTAGGAAGCACCTCCTGATCTGTGATGGTAGTACAGTAGTACTGTAGTGGGGTTAACATCTTATCCGTTATAATAATTCTTGGAGTTTACCTAACATACACTGAGTCAACGTAGCATCTAAAGTAGTTGGTGAAAGCCTACGTATCATTTTCAGAGTCTGGAATGTTCCATTTGCTTTTGAAGTTTTTATTCATTTTTTGAATGTGTATATATACAGGCGGAAAGAAAGACAAGCTATGCGGATAGAAACTAATGGCTCACTAAATATTGTAGATTATAGAGGTTAGTTCGTTAGACCTTACGTCGTCCCATCGAATCGAATCGCTGATGATACTCCGTTCATAAGAAGAACAAGACGATAAACACAGATTAGTCCAACCCCATCGCGGATATCAATATCTCCTGGCGACATGCAGACCAGACGATGGGGGGGAAATACCAGCTGCCGTCAGGGGGTATTACATGTATGATTTATTTCTTGTTGTACTTGTTGTAAATGTCGATGACCTTCTGCACCTCATCCCTGGAGCCAAGGAAGAGACCGCTCTTGTCGTGGATGTGCTCAGGCACGACCTCCAGGAGGCGCTCCATGCGCGAGTTGACGGCCAGACCACCGGCGTTCTCGAACACCATGGCCATGGGCGCGCACTCGTACAGGATACGCAGCTTGCCCTTGGGGCTCTTCGAGTCGCTCGGGTAGGCGAAGATACCGCCGTAAAGCAGGGTGCGGTACGCGTCGGCGACCATGCTGCCGATGTACCGCGCGCTGTAGGGCTTCTGGCCCTCACCCGGGTACTTGAGCGAGTGGAAGTACTCCTTGACCCAGTCGTCCCAGTACATGCTGTTGCCCTCGTTGACCGAGTAGATGGCGCGCTTGGCGGGGAGCTTCATGTTCGGGTGCGTCAGGATGAACTCGCCCAGCGAGTTCTCCAACGTGAAGCCGTTCACGGAGCCGCCACGCATAGTGATAACGAGCTGCGCCGAGGCGCCGTACATGGTGAAGCCGGAGGCGACCAGCTCCGTGCCGGGGCGAAGCAGGTCCTTGGCGGAGACGGTGTTCTGCGGGCCGAGCACTTCGTCGGGCAGCTTGAAGATACCGAAGATGGTGCCGACCGAGACACCGGCGTCCAGGTTGGACGAGCCGTCGATCGGATCGCAGACGACGGCGTACCGGGCGTTCGGGTTCTCGTTGAAGACGATGGCCTCCTCTTCCTCCTCAGAGACGAGGATGCGGCACTTGCCCGAGCCCCGCATGGCGGAGACGAAGATGTCGTTACCGATCACATCCAGCTTCTTTTGGTCATCACCCGTGGTATTGGAGGAGCCAGCCAGGCCGGTCAGGTTGATAAGAGTCGCACGACGAATGTAGTAGGCGATCGACTTGAAGGCGAACTGAAGAGCATGGCACAGGAGACTATGATCGGGAGCATGTTGTCAGTACTGCCCTGGATGGGAAAGGGGAAAACGGATGAGAAGCAACGCAAAGGCAAGAGTGGGGTTTACGACATACGTGAAGTCACCAGTCGCTTCAGGTTGCTTGGCCTGCCCTTCAGTCAGGAATCTTGTGAGAGTGATGATGTCGGTGTTGACGTTCTCCTGTCCGACAGGAGGAGCGCTGCCGTTGGCCGCCATTGTGATAACAGGGAGAGAGTAGTGATTGCTGGAGGAAGAAGCAAGCAAGACAGAGGGATGGTGTACGCTGCGGAGGAGAGAAGATAATTATTGGAGAACCGAGAAGGTGGTACAAGCCTCAACCTCGGTTCAGCGGAGAAAGGGGGAGCTGGACAGAGTTTCGGGCGTGTGGATGCGGAGTATATGCGGAGTAGATGAGTAGATGAGTAGATGAGTAGATGAGCACCAACGCAGCGGTTAGGAGGGAGAGGAGATGGTCGAGGAAGAGAAGAAGGAAGAAAGGAAGGGTTCTCGGGGGAGGATTTAAGGGAAGCAGAGGAGACGGGGAGTGGAGGAGGAGAAGCAGACAGAAGGTGTCTCCCGGAGGAGACAGCAGAGCAGCCGGCGGCCAGGCACGACGTCAGAGAGGAGAGACGCCGGGAGCCGGTACAGGTACCG
>JGI26055J44792_1000135_pt1 | contig 16600 bp, 13 predicted proteins | sample HigsolmetaGSP17D_FD_44792 | JGI IMG/M metagenome (IMG submission 44792)
CCCCTCCATACATCCTCCGTGGTGGGCGCGCAGTACATGAGGTTTTTAGCAGGGGTCTAGCTTAGTCAGCTGTATTAGTCATCTTAACGTAATTCACCAACGAGCGAGCCTCACCAATGAGCGAGCGGTGGTCCGAGCCGCCGAGCGAGCCACCCCCCTATTCAACCACATCATCTACTACTATATCAAATTCCATCAAATATGCCACCAAAGACTGCTGAATTAAAGGTGCAAATAGAAGGCTGTATGCTGCTTGCAATTAAAGCAGTTAAAGAGGGTCAAATCTCTTCTGCAAAAGCAGTGACTAACATCTATGATGTCCCATATTCTACTCTAAAACACCACATTTGGGGGTGTACAGCTCACCTTATGTCAGCAAGACCCTGAATGCAAGGGTTACGTGGACGCAAGGAATAAAGATAATCCGAACCGGTCAAATCATGTGGTGTGACAACATATCAAGGGATTGGATTATATCAAGGAATTAAATTATATTAAGGAATTGAATTATATCAAGAGATTAGATCATATCAAGGGATTGGATTATATCAAAGAATTTAATTATATTGAGGGATTGAACAAGCAAAGAATGTGATATAATAGAATAAGCATAAATAGGCTCAATTGCTCAAGCATATATTTAGTCTACTATGTCTTATTCTTATACAGATCTTAGAATCAATATAGAGAATCTACTAGTTACTCTTTAAAGCTTTTTTCAACCTTTACTTACATTAAGAAGCCTACAGATTATCTAGTTATCTGTGAGGTTATCAGATTATTTTATATTTTGACAATAAGATGCCCTCATTGTGAGAACTAGTGGGAGCTTTAATATTACTATATCTGCAGTAAGTCAACCAACCAAGCAACCTGCTTCAACAAAGTTGACTATTGTACTGGAAGTACCAAGAGTCAACATAGAAGTTGTGGATAAGTTGAAGGAATAAATTGCCCAGCTTACAAGTCAAGTTTAAATTATGCAATTGCTCAAAGAGATCAAGGTTGCCAACACTAAAGTGTTTGAAGATAAGTATTCTACCCTGAGAAGGTATTTAACTTCAATAAATATATATATTTAGATCAACAACCTCTCTACTGCAATAGAAAGTGATAAAGTTATGTTTGCAGGCATCTATCTCTGAGGAGCAGCATTCAACTGGTTTAAACTCTATATGTAACAACAGGCCTAGATAACTAGACCTAATAGAGCTGTTGGGTTTATCTTGAGAACAAGAAACAAGGAAGTGAGCAATATAAAAGTAAGAATAGCCTGTGTTACTAGCAATGTCTGTATGACAGGTTGCTGTGTGAGTCAACTACAGGGTTAAAATTTATCTGAAAGAAGTGTTTCTATATATATGCTGTCTTTCTGGATTATAGCCTTTGATGGATCAAAGTGGCTGATAGATCAAAACAGTAGATGGATCAAGATGGTAAATGGATTAAGATAGCTGATAGATCAAAATAGGCTTTTTTAATTCATGTTATATAACCTCCATGTGGCATATCTCTTCTTTATATTAATTCCGGCTGTAATACTACCTCCTCTTTTAAGGGTCTTCAGCCTGAAGATTCTTCTTTACTTCTGCCTATATTTTAGGTTTTTCTCTGCTTTCTGTGAGTCCTCCTCTGCAAGTCCTATAATATGGTCATGCCTTCTAAATATTGTTGTGCAGATTAAGATTCTGAGTGCCTTTCTCTAGATGTCAAGATTGATTTTTTTGGTGAAGTTATATCTGTCCCATGTACCTGTTGTCTTTTACTCTAAGAGAAGGGTGAGAAGGTGGAATATAAGATCTCCTTAAATTATTCCTGCTGTGGAGAGTGCTGCTGCAGAGATCATACCAATTGTGATACTTCTAGAATAGAGAATTCTGATTATTTGTCTCTTTTTTTTTTTCTCTTCCTTCTTTTCCTAACCCTTTTCCTAGTTATCTGGTTAAAAAAGGCTCTGGATAAGGTTTATGCCAATTGTAAGACTGCTTGTCAAGCCTTTCATACTTTCATAGCTTATCTAGAACATGTTGAGAAGCAGGCTGAGTTGTTAAAAAAACATGGAGCTCTCATGTTGCTGAAGAAGGCTTAGGCTGTTAAGGATTTAAAAGAGCTAGAGTGTTTAAAAGCTGAAACTAGAGGTTTTGAGGGCTCTTGTCCTAAGAGGCCATGTTATAAGAGTTCAGATATTAATTCTTCTTCTTTAAATGTTCAGGCAGTAGCTTCCAATTTGATTATTAGTGCTGGTTCAGCTAATGTCTCTGATCTAGCAGGTGGAGTTAATTTGCCTGTGAATCTCTCCTGCCTCTCTTTCTAGAATTCTTTCTTGGCTGATCTTTTTTTCTCTGAGGTGGTGGATCCTCTGGCTTTGAGTGGTTTGAATTCTGGAGGTGGAACTTCTTAATGAAATCTTTAAATCTTTCACAATTCTCAGAAAATTCCCAGATATTTTCTGAATCATTATATCTTGCCCACTTAATTAGATATTTACTGACCATTCACATAACCACTGTCCAGTATTTTTTTAACTTTATATTCTTGATCTGCTTCTGGGTTCTCAGGCAGTATTTCCTTGATTTCAGTAATAACTATTGCATGGGTTGGTGCTGGTTCTAGCAAAAAGACATAAAAAACAGAATATATCTGTATATTTTCTGGCAGTTTAAGTTTATAGTTCACTTTCTCTATCTATTCTTCAATTTCAAAGGGTTCAATCTTTTTGAAATCCAGTTTATTACTAGGCTTCTGTATCTTAATGTTTTTTCTGAGGAGGTAAATTTTATCCCTCTTCTTAAATTCAGATGCCTCCTGATGCTGCTGATTATAGTATATAGCTGTTTGGTAAGTAATAAATTGAATATCCAGGCTTAGCTGTTGGTGCAGCTTCTTTAATTGGTTTGCCTTAAGGATTCCTTTCTGGGCCAAAACTTTGCCAAAGATGGGCTCCTGATATGCTGTAAGCTCAAACCTATAGTTGGCATAGAATGGTGACTTCTGAGTGGCTTCAGTTTTTGTGCTATTGTATGTGAACTGAGCTAGAGGTAGTAATTCAACCTAATTATTCTATTAATAATTAATATAGCAGTGAAGATATTGTTTTAAGGTTTGATTAATCCACTTTATCTGCTCATCTGTCTATAGATGTGCTGTTGTAGACAACTTATGCTTAGAGCCCAATTGCTGAGTCAAGAATTGCCAAAATCTGGATGTGATCAGCTTATCTCTGTCTGACACAATTTCATCTGGCAGGCTATGGTTTCCCACAATTGCCTGTAAAAAAGTATATATCAAGTCATCTGTATTGGCTGTTTTCCAGTAGGGTAGAAAGTAGATGTATTTAATAAATCTATCCACAATAATTAGAATTAAGTTATATTTCACCTTAGTCAGAGGTTTCTCTGATTTCAGCAAGTCTATAATAAAGTCCAGGGATATGGATTGCCAAGGCCTTTTAAATACTTTCAGAGACTGCAGATAACCATATAAAATGTGTTTAGCAGCCTTGCTTCTTATACAGAAATTGCATTAGAAGATCACTTTCTGTATTGTCCTCCTAAGCCCTGAGAAGTAGAAATTTCTGGTGATTTACTTAATAATTTTATCCATTCTCTGGTGGCCATGTGCTGAGGCTTCATGGATATTCTTAACCAACTATTCTTGGAGTTTAGCAGACATATAGATTAATTTTTGATATAGGATGATGCCTCTCTCCTCTATAACTATATTGAGGTCTCTTTCTGCAGACTTCTATATCTCAGATTTTTTGAGGATCTTTATTAGTTTCTAAGCTATAAAGTTATTTTTATAAGCCTTTTTGATTTCTTCCTCTCATGAGCTGGTAATTCAAAAAGCTGGTGCTAACTGTCTGATTAGAATAAGTGCACTGTCTGCTTTGGTTTTGAAAATTGCAGGCTGGATTCCAGGCTTCTTTGTCTTATAGTCTGGTTTCTGGCTGAGAATATTAGCTTTAGCATTCTCCCTTCCTTTTCTGTAGATGATCTGAATGTTATATTGTGCCAGTTCTTTAGCCTATCTGGCTTGTCTCTGTGTCAGCTCCTTGGTGGTGGTAAAGTGAACCAAGTTCTTGTGGTCACAGTATATTAGAGTCTGATGCTTGGCTCTTTCTAGATAATATCTTTATTTTTTTAAAGCTGTAACAATAGCCAGTAGTTCCTTGTCATGGATGTTATAGTTCAGCTCTGAGAAAGTCATTTTCCTGGAGTAATAAATAATAGAGTGTAGTCTGCCTTCTTTATCTGGCTGGCTAAGGCATGCTTCAATGGCATAATCTAAGGCATTTATCTTCAGTATAGCTGGTTTCTCTAGATTATAGATCTTTAAAATAGGCTTTTCACAGAACTTCTGTTTTAACTTCTTAAATACTGCTTGCTGTTCTTCTCTTTATTCAAAGCTCTGTCTTTTTCTGGTGAGCTGTATCAAGGGTTCTGCAATCTTGAAATAATTCTGAATAAATTTTCAGTAAAAGTTGGCAAATTCAAGGAAGGATTGCACTTCTTTAACTGAAGTAGAAATAGACTATTTCTTGATAGTGGCCAGTTTTCTTTCATCCATCTCTATATACTCTGGGGTGATAATAAACTCTAGAAACTCTATTTTTTGAGTGTGCCATTCACATTTCTCTGAGGCCACAGAGAGTTTTTTTTCTTGTAGAGCTCTCAGGATCTTCTTTACATGCTCCTTATATTCTTCCAGGGTTTCTGAATAAATGAGAATGTTATCAAGATAGGCTATACAAAAAATATCTAAATAGTCTTATAATATGTTGTTGACTAGACTCTGGAATGTGGCAGGTGTGTTGGTAAGTCCAAATAGCATAACTATGTATTCAAAATATTTTAGGTGGGTTTTAAAGACAGTCTTCCATTCTTCTCCTTTCTTTATTTGGACTAGATAATAGCCTTCACACAAGTTTAGCTTGGTGAAGTATCTGGCCTTTCTAAGTCTATCCTGGAGCTCCAAAATGAGTGGCAACAGATAGCAATTCTTAATGGTGATGTTATTGAGCTGGCAATAATCCACATAGAGCTGTAACTTTCTATTCTTCTTGGGGATAAACAGTATAGGGTATTTAGCAGGTGAAGTTAATAGCCTAATATATTTTTGTTTTAAGTTCTTGTTAATATATTTCTGTAGTGCCTCATGTTTCTTTTCTGAGAGAGGGTAAATTGGTTTAAATGCTAACTATATCCCTGATTTCAATAATATTTTATGGTCTTATAGCTGATGTTCTGACAGTTGCCCTTTGCCTCTTTTCTAGAAAATATTCTGGAAGTTTTAGTATTTCTGTAGCACATTCTCTATCTTCTGGATAGAGGGTCTAGTTGTCTCCTGCTTTTTTATTAAAGCTCCCACTTCTCTGACCTCTCTAGAGCAAATATATAAGACACCAACTTGCTTTTTCTGTTGCTACATATACTTTAGTGCTTCCCCTAATATTTCTTAAATTTTAATATTTTTTAATTGGTTCTGTCTCTCAGGCTGCCTCTTAGGCCTTACACTGCTTTTGGGTGTCTCTGCAAACTGTATCTTTTCAGTTTTTCAGTCTATATAAGGGTTATGTGTCTTCAGCCGGAATATTTCTAGAATAATATTATATCTTAAGATCTGTGTGATGTCCAGGTTGATCTGTTCAGAATGCTGTTCAATTGCTAGAGTGGTGTTACAGACTAGGAAGGAGGTTATATAATAAATTATCTACAATCTATTTCCATAATCCAACACTACAATCTAATTCCACAATTCAAATTTATAATCCAAAACTATGATCCCATTCTATAATCCCCAAGGACTCAGGACAGGCAGTATATATATAATGACACTTCTTTCAGACAGAATCCGACCCTTGTGGTCAACTCACATAGCAACCTGTCATATAGGCATTGCTAGTAACACAGATTTATTCTTGCTCTTATATTGCTCACCCCCTTATTTCTTGTCTTCAAGATAAACCAACGACCCCTTTAGGTCTAGTTATCTAGGCCTGTTGTTACACTTTGACCACCTTTCTTGCAGGAAGCAAGGTGTGTTGTGGGTGTTCAAGAGATAACAAGCATGGAGGGACATATCTCTAACCAGGAATTAGCTCAAGCAGTAAAAGCCCTACAAGAGCAGATTCAGCAGTTACAGGAGCAGTTACAGGGACAGGTCAATGAGAATATACAGCTCTGAGAACAAATAAAATATCTTAAGCACCAAACACAGAAAAGCAACACAAGACAGACAATTGAAGCAAACCAGGATTCAGCCCAGCAGACTAAGGTGGCTAAACCTGACCTCTTTTATAGAGAAAGGAAGAAGCTTCAGATATTCATCTCTCAATTGAAACTCTACTTCTTTTTCAACATGCCAGATTTTCCAGATAAAGATAGAAAGGTTATGTTCACAGTGACTTATCTTTAAAATATAGCAGCTCAATGGTTTAAACCCTATCTTCAAGATTGAATGCAAAAGGCATCTGAAGAACATCAACCAAAAACTAATAAGATGTTCAACAGATTCTCTACTTTTGTAGCTAAAATGAAGCAGAACTTTGGAGACCTCAATAAAGTCAGAAAGACCACTTATACTGTTATGATAATTTGTCAGAGGACCTCTGTTGCCGCCTACACCACTGAATTCCAACAAGCTGCAGCATACTTAGGTGACTGGTCAGACAGATCACTCATGAAGCACTATTGTTGAGGATTAAAGAACAAAATTAAGAAAGAACTAATAATCTATAAGGACTCTAAGAATCTAAATGCACTTATCAACCTGGCCATCAAGATTGACAATCACCTCTTTAAATATTGCTATCAAGATGGTACCCTGCAGCATACTAATCAGTGGCATACTGGGAATGGGGGAGATGCCATAGAACTAGACAGCACCAACCAGAAGAACTCCCAGAAGGATAAGTTTAAACAGTTTGACAAGAAGCCTCAAGGACCTAATCCCAACTGGACTAAAAAACAGAAGAAATGTTATAAACAAAAGCTATATATTCACTGCAGAAAGAACAATCATATGGGATGAAAATGCCCTAACAAGCCCAAAAAAAAGGAAAAGAAGCAAGCTGCCACTGCTCAGAAGAAGGAAGAAGACCATGCTGCCTACCACTGAACTGTCTGTTATAATAACAACTGCAGTATCCACCGGTCAGAAAAGAATGCCACAGGCTGGTATTCAAAACCACTCAAGTCAAAAAACTAGTCAGCCCTGCTAGAAAGGGATACTTGCAGAGAGTGTAGCTAAAATCTCTATATCTTGATACAAGCACCACCAGAAAAGGATTATACCAGCAGCTTATTGTTAATGGCAAAATTAATGGGCGAAAGACAAAAATCATGATTGACAGTGGAGCAACTGGAAACTTTATCAGCAACATTTTTGTCACCAAGAATCATATTCTTTATCAGGTGAAGGAGAAACCTTATAAGTTAATTATAGCAGATGAGTCACCTAGCAACTATAAAAATAAATAAGTGTGAATGGAAACCAAGAAATCCACCCTAGCAATTAAACAGCATTCTGAACAGACTAACCTGAACATCATACAGATCTCAAGGCACAACATCATTCTAGGAATACCCTAGCTGAAGACACATAACCCCCATATAGACTGGAGGACTGAAGAGATATGGTTTGCAGAGACTCCCAAAAGTGGTGTAAGGCCTGAGAGGCAGCCTAAGGGACAGAATCAATCAGAAAGTATTAAAATCCAGAAAATATCAGGAAGAGCATTGAAGTGCATGTGGTGCTAGAGAGAGCAAGTTGGTGTCTTATATGTCTGCTCTAGGGAGGTCAGAGTAGTGGGAACTCTGATAAAAGAGCAGAAAACAGCCAAACCCCTTATTCAGAAGATGGAGAACATGCCACAGAAATATTAAAACTTCCAGAATATTTTCCAGGAAAAAGATAAGGGACAATTGCCAAAACACCAACTATAGAATTATAAGATACCATTGAAACTAGAGACACAGTTAGTATTCAAACCAATCTACCCTCTCTTGAAAAAGGAACATGAGGCATTATGGGAATATATTAACAAGAACCTGGAATAAGAATATATTAGGCCATTTACTTCACCTGCAGGATACCCTATACTCTTTATCCCTAAAAAGAATGGGAAGTTACAGCTCTGTGTAAACTATTACCAGCTTAATAACATCACCATCAAGAACTGCTATCTACTGCTGCTCATTTCAGAGCTTCAGGATAGGCTTAGGAAGGCCAGATACTTCACCAAGCTGGATCTACATGAAGGCTATTACCTGATCTGAATAAAGAAAGGAGAAGAATGGAAAACAGCCTTTAGAACCTATTTAGAACATTTTGAATACACAGTTATGTCATTTGGGCTTACTAACATGCCTGCTACATTCCAGAGCCTAGTCAACAACACATTATGGGACTATCTGGACATTTTTTATATAACCTACCTTGACAACATCCTCATCTATTCAGAAACCCTGGAAGAGTATAAGAAGCATGTGAAGAAGGTCCTAAGAGCTCTGTAGAATAAAAAGCTCTCTGTGGCCTCAGAGAAATGCAAATGGCACACTCAGAAAGTGGAGTTTCTAGAATTTGTCATTACCCCAGAGCATGTGGAGATGGATAAAAGAAAACTGGCTGCCATTAAAAAATGGCCTACTTTTACTTCAGTCAAAGAAGTGCAATCCTTTCTTGGATTTGCCAACTTTTACTGGAAATTTATCTGGAACTACTCCAAGATCGCGGAACCCTTGATACAGCTTACTAGAAAGAAGCAAAGCTTTGAATGAGAGGAAGAACAGCAAGCAGCATTTAAAAAGTTAAAGCAAAAGTTCTGTGAAGAACCTGTTTTGAAGATCTATAACCCCAAGAAACCAGCTATATTGGAAATAAATGCTTCAGACTATGCTATTGAAGCATGCCTCAACCAGCCAGATGAGGAAGGCAGGCTACACTCTGTTACCTACTACTCCAGAAAGATGACACCCTCAGAGCTAAACTATAACATCTATGACAAAGAATTACTGGCCATTGTTGCAGCCCTAAAGGAATGGAGGCATTACCTAAAAAAAGCCAAGCATCAGACTCTAATATATTGTGACCACAAGAACTTGGTTCACTTTACTATCACTAAGGAGCTGACTCAAAGACAAGCTAGATAAGCTGAGAAGTTGGCACAGTATGACATCCAGATCATCTACAGGAAGGGAAGGGAGAATGCTAAAGCTAATACTCTTAGCCAGAGACCAAACTATAAGACAGGAAAACCCAGAATTCAGCCAGCAATCTTCAGAACCAAGGCAGATGGCACACTTGTTCTAGCTAAATAGCTAGCACCAGTTTTCCAAATCACTGGTTTATAGAAGGAGGAAATCAAGAAGGCCTATAAGAATAACTCTATAGCCCAGGAATTAATGAAGATTCTCAAAAGATCTGAAACACAAGAACCTGCAGAAAGGGACCCCAATATAATTATAGAAGAAGAAGGCATCATCTTATATTAAGGACTAGTCTATATGCCTGTCAAACTCTGAGAATAGCTGGTCAAAGATATTCATAAAGCTCCAGCACATGGCCACCAAGGAATGGACAAAATTATTAAATAAATCACCAGGAATTTCTACTTCTCAGGGCTCAGAAAGACAGTACAAAAAGTGGTCTCTCAATACAATCTTTGTATAAGGAGCAAGGCTGCTAGGCACACCCTATATAAACATCTACAATTCTTGAAAGCATCTAAAAGACCTTGGCAGTCTATATCCCTGAACTTTATCACAGATCTGCCAGAATCAGAGAAACCTCTGATCAAGGTGAAATATAATTTAATTCTGGTCATTGTGGATAAGCTTATCAAATATGCCTACTTTCTACTCTACCAGAAAATAGCCAATATAGATGACTTGGTATATACTTTTCTACAGGTAATTATAGGGAATCATGATCTACTAGATAAAATTGTGTCAGACAGAGACAAGCTGGTTACATCCAAGTTTTGGCAATTCTTGACATAACAATTGAGCTCTAAACACAAGTTGTCAACAACAGCACACCCACAGACAGATGGACAGACTGAGTAGACTAATTAAACCCTGGAACAATACCTTCACTGCTACATCAATTATTAATAGAACAACTGGGTTGAATTGTTGCCTTTAGCCCAGTTTGCATATAATAGCACAAAGACTGAAGCCACCCAGGAATTGCCATTCTATGCCAACTATAGGTTTGAGCCTACAGCATATCAAGAGCTTATTTCTGGCAAGGTTTTGGCTCAGAAAGGAATCCTCAAGGCAGATCAGTTGAAAGAGCTACACTAACAGCTGAGCCTGGATGTCCAATTCATTGCTTATCAGGTGGCCATATACTACAATCAGCAGCACCAGGAGGCATCTAAGTTTAAGAAGGGGGATAAAGTATACCTCCTCAAAAAGAATATCAAAACACAAAGGCCTAATGATAAACTGGATTTCAAAAAAATTGGACCTTTTGAAATTAAAGAACAAACTAGGAAAGTGAACTACAAACTCAAATTGCCAGAAAATATATAAATACACCCTGTTTTTTATGTCTTTCTGTTGGAACCAGCGCCAACCCATGCAACAGTCATTACCAAAACTGAAGAAATACTGCCTGAGAACCCAGAAGCAGACCAAGAATATAAAGTTGAGAAGATACTGGACAATAAATATGTGGATGATCAGTTTAGATACCTGATAAAATAGGCAGGATATGATGATTCAAAAAACACCTGAAAATCTTCTGAGAACTGTGAGAGATGCAAAGATCTCATTAAAAAGTTCCACCTCCAGAACTCAGATCATCTGAAGCCAGAGGATCTACCACCTCAGAGGAAAAGAGGTTGGCCAAGGAAGAATCCCAGAAAGGGAGGCAGAACAAGTCAGATAAATCAACCTTATTTGAGACATTAGATGAATCAACATTAATGACTGAGTTGGAAGCTACTGCCTGAGTATTTGAAGAAGAAGGATTAGCATCTGAACTCTTATAATATGGCCTCTTAGAATGAGAACCCCCAGAACCCTCAGTTTCAGCCTCTAAACACTTCAATTTCTCAAGATCTTTGACTATTTTTGCTTTTCTCTGGAGCATTAAGGAACCCCGGCAATGAAGGAGGTCTTGCTGTTTTCAGGCTCAATAAAGGCAACTCAAGCTTTTCTGCAACAAATTAAGAGCCATTTGCTCCTCCTTCTCTGCCTTATCAATGGCTTGTTTTAACTGATCAACTAACTATATCAGCAAGGGGACAAATAAAGAAACAAAAAACCTCACAGTCAGCTCCAGAGAGACCACTGCTATCACAAGTATTTAACCCTTGCTGGACACACTCTCCACAGCAGGAATACCTGGGATTTATTTTGCAAACAATCTCAGAATCCCCATTCTTTCAACAGGCTTGAAGAAGAAGACACAAACTGCAGGAAATAGGCATCTCATCACCTAGCAAATCAATCTTGTCAGCTAGGATCAAGTGTTCCTGGTGTTTGACAGACTGAGAATTGGAATGCTTGTGTTTAAAAAACATGGCAATAACAGACTTACATGAAAGAAAAGCTAAAGATATAGATAGATCTTCAGGCTGAAGATCCCTAAGGGGAGGAGTAGTGTTACAAACTAGAAAAAAAGTCATATAATAGATTATCTATAATTCATTTTCATGATCCAACACTACAATCCAATTCCACAATTCAAATCTATAATTCAAAACTATGATCCCATTCTATAATCCTCAAGAACCCAGGACAGGCAGCATGTATATAATAATACTCCTTTCAGACAGAATCCAACCCTTGTAGTTAACTCACATAGCAACCTGTCATATAGGCATTGCTAGTAACACAGATCTATTCTTGCTCTTATATTGCTCACCCCCTTGTTTCTTGTCTTCAAGATAAACCAACAACCCCTTTAGGTCTAGTTATTTAGGCCTGTTGTTACAAGTGGACTCTTTGGTTTCCATTTATACTCATCCATCTCTATAATTGCTAGGTGACTTATTTACTATAGTCAACTTATAGGGTTTCTCCTTTGCTTAGTAGAAGATATAATTCTTGGTGATAAAAGTATTGCTGATGAAGTTTTTAGTTGCTCCACTGTCAATTATAATCCTTGCTTTTTTCCTGTTGATTTTGCTGTTAACAATAAGCTGCTGGTATAGTTCTTTTCTGGTGGTGCTTGTGTCAAGGTGTAGAGACTCTAGCTGTACTCCCTGCAAGTGTCTCTTTCTAGCAGGGCTGACTAGTTTTTTGACTTGAGCAGCTTTGAATACCAGCCTGTGACATTCTTTTCTGATCAGTAGATACTGCAATTGTCATTATAACAAGTAGTTTAGTAGTAAGCAGCATGGTCTTCTTCTTTCTTTTAAGTAATTACAGCTTGCTTCTTTTCTTTCTTCTTAGGCTTGCTAGGACACTTTCATCTCATGTAATTATTCTTTCTACAGTGAATACAAAGTTTCTGTTTATAGCATTTCTTTTGCTTTTTTGTCCAGTTGAGATTAGGTCCTCAAGGCTTCTTGTTAAGCTGTTTAAACTTGTTCTTCTGGAAGTTCTTTTAGCTGGTGTTGTTTAGCTCTATGGCATCTCCTCTATTCCCAGTATGCTGCTGATTATTCTGATATGGCAGGTTGGCCTGGTAGCAGTATTCAAAGAGGCAGTTGTCAATCTTAATAGTCAAGTTAATAAGCATATTCAAGTCCTTGAGATTTTTATAGATTATTAATTTATTCTTGATTTTGTTCTTCAATCTTTGTTGGTAGTGCTTCATGAGAGATTTGTTTGACCAGTTGCTTAAATATGCTGCAGCTTGCTGAAATTTGGTGGTGTAGGCAGCAACAGAGATCTTTTGCTAAATTATTATAACAATATAAGTGGCCTTCTGAACTTTATTAAGGTCTCCAAAATTCTGCTTTATCTTAGCCACAAAGATAGAGAATTTATTGAACACTTTATTAATCTCTGGTTGACATTTCTTGGGTGCTTTTTGCATTTAATCTTGAAGATAGAGTTTGAACCATTAAGCTGCTGTATTTTAAAGATAGATTGCCACAAACATAACCTTTCTGTCTTCATCCAGAAAATCTGGCATGTTGAAAAAGAAGTAGAGTTTCAACTGAGAAATAAATATTTGGAGCTTCTTTCTTTCTCTATAGAAGAGGTCTGGTTTAGCCACTTTAGTCTGCTGAGTGGGATTCTGGCTGGAGCTAATTACCTGCCTTGTGCTGCTCTCCTGAGTTTGATGCTCAAGATAACTTATCTGTTCTTAGAGCTGTATGTTCTTATTGATCTGTCCCTGTAACTGTTTCTGTAGCTGCTGAATCTGCTTCTGTGACTGCTGAATCTGCTCCTGTAGAGCTTTTACTGCTTGGGCCAATTTCTGGTTGGAGATATGCCCCTCCATGCTTGTGATTCTTCAGTTACCCACAACACACCTTGCTTCCTGCAAGAAAGGTGGTTGAAGTGTAACAACAGGCCTAGATAACTAGACCTAATAGAGCTGTTGGGTTTATCTTGAGAACAAGAAACAAGGGGGTGAGTAATATAAAAGTAAGAATAGCCTGTATTACTAGCAATATCTGTATGATAGGTTGCTGTGTGAGTTGACTACAGGGTTGAAATCTATCTGAAAGAAGTGTTTCTATATACATGCTGTCTTTCTGGATTATAGCCTTCAGTAGATCAAAGTGGCTAATAGATCAAAACAGTAGATGAATCAAGATAATAAATAGATTAAGATGGCTGATGGATTAAAATGGGCCTTCTTAATCTATATTATGTGATCTCCACGTGGCATACCCCTCCTTTATACCAATTCCGGCTGTAACACTATATAAGAGATTTCAACAAGAACTTGCCAGAAAATTAGAAAGCTGAAACCAAGAAAATCTTTAAGAGTTATAAGAAGTTTAAGAAGAGACTTAAAGCAACCTTCAGAAACTCTAATAAAGAATAAAGAGCAGAAAGAAAGCTATACTCTCTTTAACAAGCAACTTTGATAATAAGTTATATATTTGAGTTCCATCAAATTGCTTCTTATTTAAATTGAGATAAGTCTGCCCTTATAGCCAAATTCTACCAAGGCCTGAAGAGTGAGATCAAAGATGAGATGCTTTATATTAATGATTAACCTAAAACTTTAAATGAGATGATTGAGCAAGCAACCTAAATCAATAATCAACTCTATAAAAGAAAGATGGAGAACTATCAAGATAACTAAAAATCTCAAAAACCAGTTGACTGATAATAGGCTGCTTAATCAAAAAGAGACTAAAACAGAGATATTGTTATGAAGCTTAATGCAACTAAGACCAAGAAGTCTAAGAACAAATTATAAAAAAAATGTGTGTTTCAAGTGCAGAAAACTTAAACATTATGTGAAAGCTTGTTGTCAGAAGAAATTGAAGACTGGACTAATTACCCAGGAATTGAGGACTAAAATGCTAGCTATATAACAACAGGCCTAGATAACTAGATCTAAAAGGGCTATTAGTTTATCTTGAAGATAAAAAACAAGGAGGTGAGTGATAAAGTAGTAAAAATAAGCCTGTGTTACTAGCAATGTCTATGTGATGGTTTGCTATGTGAGTTAACCACAAGGGTTAAATTCTATCTGAAGTAAGTGTTATTATATACATGCCTGTCTGCCTGGATTAAAGAGTTGTTTGGATTGTTCTGGGTGTTGGATTATAGAGCTTATTGGATTATAGGGCTTGTTAAATCAAGATAGTGTTATAGCCAGAGTTAGCATAAAGGAGAGGTATATCATGCAAAAAATATATAATAATAGATTAAAACCTCTTTATTCTGATTCAACAAAGCCTTATGATCCAATAAAGCTCCATGATCCAAACACCCAGAATGATCCAAACAAACTCATCAATTCAGGCAGACAAGCATGTATATAATAATGCTTCTTTCAGACAGATTCTGACCCTCATGGTTGACTCACATAGCAAACTGTTATATAGACATTGCTAGTAACACAGGCTTATTCTTACTATTATATTGCTCACCCCCTTATTTTTTGTTTCCAAGATAAACCAACAGCCTCTTTAGGTCTAGTTATCTAGACCTGTTGTTACACTTCAACCACCTTTCTTGCAGGAAGCAAGGTGTGTGTGAGTGTTGAGAAATTGCAAGTATAAAGAAATATATTTTCAATCAGAAACTAACTCAAGCAATAAGAGCTCTACAAGAACAGATTCAGCAGTTACAGAAACAGCTACAAGAACAGATTAATAAAAACATGTAGCTCTGAGAACAGATAGATTACCTTAAGCATTAAACACAAAAGAACAGCACAAGACAGGCAATTGACTCCAGCCAGAATTTTATTTAGTAGACTAAAGTGGCTAAACCAAACCTCTTTTATAGAGAAAGGAAGAAGCTCCAGATATTTATCTCTTAATTAAAACTTTACTTTTTTTTCAACACACCAGATTTTCTGGATGAAGAAGAAAGGTCATGTTTGCAGCAACTTATTTTTAAGATACAGCAGCTCAATAGTTTAAACCCTATCTCTGAGATTGAATGCAAAAAGCACTCAAAGAATATTAATTAAAGATTAATAAAGTGTTTAATGAATTCTCTATCTTTGTGACTAGAATAAAGCAGAACTTTAGAGATCTTAATAAAGTCTGGAAGATTATTTATACTGTTATGATAATCTAGCAGAAGACCTCTGTTGCTGTTTACACCACTGAATTTCAGCAAGCTGCAGCATATCTAGGTAACTGGTCAGATAAATCTCTTATAAAATACTATTGACAAGGATTGAAGAATGAAATCAAGAATAGATTAATAATCTATAAGGATCCCAAGAATCTAAATATGCTTATTAATCTGGTTATCAAGATTGACAACCATCTTTTTAAATGTCACTACCAAGCTAATCTGCCACACCAGAATAATCAGCAGCATACTGGAAATGGAGGCAATGCCATAAAACTAAACAGCACCAATCAAAAAAACTCCTAGAAGAACAAGTTTAAACAGTTTAATAAGAAGCCTTAAGGACCTAATCTCAACTAGACTGAGAAGTAAAAGAAATGCTATAAATAAAAACTTTATATTTATTAACATAATCCACTACTGAGCTAGTTATATCACTGAGCTGGTCAGTCTTCCACCAAGAGTTGCAGCCCAATACAACCAAAAATCTTGAAGATTATTGCAATAAAATCTATTATATTTTCCTATATAAAAGAAAAGGCACTATTTATTAGAACATTTAAGCTAATTATAGCCTTCTTGATTGCAATTACTGTATCTTGATGGTCTCTGTGGTTATCAAGATAATTTCTGCAGTTGCTTATGCTCTTGAGCTTTTTGCTGTTCTTCAGCACCTGTCAAGCTTCCCCCTGCTTGAATAAAATATCTAGATGCTTGTCGCTTTCTTTTTTGGCATTGGTTTTCTGCGCGAAGCTGATGAATCTCTTGCTGCAATAGGATAGCATTCTGCATGGTGATCTCTGCACATTTAATCACCTTATTCACTGCCTGTTCTATAGTGGAAGGAGATAATGATTGATGACTTCAGAGATGTTGAATTTGCTTCTTTTGCTGGTCCAGTTGATACATATCAGTTGGTGTCT
>JGI26055J44792_1000138_pt1 | contig 16524 bp, 13 predicted proteins | sample HigsolmetaGSP17D_FD_44792 | JGI IMG/M metagenome (IMG submission 44792)
GACGGCCGAGGAGGCGATCGTAGGTCCTAGGCCAGCGAGGTTGGTTTGGATGGCGGTGGCGAGGATGGATATGGCGGACGCGCGAGCGCGAAGGTCGTCGGGGGCCTCGTCTGCCGCAGCCCCGGCGGCCCAGGCGGAGAGGATCTTAGCGGAGTGGGCTCGTTGCTCCGGGGTTTCGGCGTCTGAGTCGTCGTCGGGTTCCTCCGGCTTAGGCGGTGGTTTTGGAGTAGATATTTTCCAACCTGGTGGCATGACGGTTTCCCGCTCTTTGCGTTCTTTCTCTCTTCTCTCCTTCTCGAGTTCCTTCTTTCGGGCTTCCTGCGCCTGGGGCTTTCGTCCACGTCGTCCGGCGACTGCGATCATTCCCTCGCCCAGTATCTTGGCCGTCTCTCCGACCAGCGCTTCTCCGAGGTCCTGAACAGTTCGCAGCAGGGACTCACCAATCTTTAGTCTTTGATCGAGGGTCCTCTCTTCCTGTCTGTCAGCGTAACGCTCGACGAGCGTCTTGACGACTGTTCGTGGGTGCTTGGAGGCTAAAGTGCCAATAAGCTTGATAGCGTTCAAGTAAAGGAATTCGTCATTTGCAGCTGACTCAGAGCCGGGGTCTGTTATTAATGACAACAAAAGGGTTAATGTGGCGGGAATGTCGAGGACCGGCGAAGATTTTGTGATAAGGTTGGAAAGGAGCGAGAGACCCTCTGCTTGGACTGGTGGAAGGGAAGAATTGAGATTGTTGAGGACCCGGCGGTGGATTTCAAAATCGGAGGCGTGAGATGATGCTGCTGGTTTGGACTCTTTCGCCTGCTCAGGAGAAGTTAGATGTATCTCCAGAAGCATCGAAGCAGTGGTTCCTGGCTTTGATAGTGACGGCGGAAGACTAGGAATCAGCCGATCCAGTTGAGATTTTATGCTTCCGAGTAACGGAAGTATGGCTTCAGTTGTCGAAAAGCCAGGAGAGGCTAGGATGGTGGATAGCAAACTGAAAGCAGCTGACAATGATTCCGCCGATTCTTGATGCAATTCTTCCGCTGGGCTCTCGTTTTCCCTGGCCACGATGTTGGCTAACGACGCTAGAGATGCCTTTCCATCATCTCGTGCTTTCCGCTGCCTTTCCCACTCCTCAGCCCGATTCATCTCACTATCGATAAGCTGTTTGACTAGTTCAAGAATCCTAAGAGGGTGGCGAGACAGAGTATCTTTGAAATTCTCCAGCAACTTCTCCGCTATCTTCGCGCTAACAAGCTTCTGGATCATTTCCTCTGAATCTCCCTTATCCCATAGAAGCTCCAGTCGATTCAGAGAAGGTTGGCTGGTGGATGGTTGAACGAGCCATTTTTCGCTTACATACAAAAATATGTCAGCTGTTCGCTCCTCGCTTTGAGGATCAGAGCCTAGTAGTTTGACGAATTCGTTCGCACGGGAATCCAATGACTCGATCAGATGAACGACATTAAATGCTTGGGGGTCGGTGTTATCACGTTTCCGCAATGATATTCCGTCCTGTCGGCCAGGACCATACGTCCAGGTGGGACCGCCTTCCCAGAGCAGGTTATCAACGATTTTCTTCAGAGGCGGCATTCCAACAGATACACCGAAGAACGTCTGCAAAAGTAGCGAGACCTTATCATACCACACTGATTTCCCGTGCTCCTGCGCGTAGCAGGCCAAACCCCACAGAGGGAGGAGTACGGGATGAATGAGCCTTTTTACGAGACCAGGGTTCGGATGTTGGAGAGTAAGAATGCTTAGTCTCTCAATACAAAGGAGAAGCTTGGATTCTCCTACAACAACGTCCCCCCGTTCTTCTTGCGTATCAGTGGGGAGATTAGCCTCTCCCAGACCAGAAAAGCGGCTCAGCCAAGGTTTCGATGCATCGTCAAGCTCGGCCGTGAGACCTTTAAAGATAGGCTCAACAAATATCGAATGCCCAATAGTTCCAGGGGCACCATACACCCGCTTGCCCAGGATACCATTTCCGACGACATAGGAAGCAGTTTTTCTCAAGTCTGGGTCGTCACCATCGATCAAGGCCAGTAGTTTCGGTGCAATGTCCCGAAAGTAAGCGGCTGTATCCATGCCTTGAGGTACAGATGAGAGCAATTTTGACGTTTGCATAATTGCCTGCACGGTGACAGGAGGTCCGCGTGATGATGGCTCCAGTGCACCTTCCCCGAGCGAAGGAGCGAATTGTGATGCGAAAAAGACCATTATCTGTAAAACACCATCTTTGCGCAGAGGTATTCGCGAAAGATAACTGGAGATGATGGACTTGAACCAAGAAGCGGCTTCTGGTCGAAGATATGCCGACAATGTCTGCAGTAGAACTGGGGTAGGAGTCCTGTCCTTATTTTTCAGCAAATGTAGGACAAGGGACAAAGAATGACCACATACTCGTCAATAATCCTCTGGAGTATCTTCTGGTATCGGGCTGTGTCATCTGGTGACAGACTCTTGGAATTAAAGGCCAGGTCTGCAGTACCACTTATTATATCAGTTAGAATCCGCCCACGGACGACAGGCTGTATGCTGGGCCGGCTGTCGAAAAGGATGTCAACCAAGGTCATCAAAATCTCATTGAGAAGGGCCTCATCCTGTGGGTTAGTGTTCGCAGGCATGGGAGATTGTTTAGCAATAACCCCGGCGGGGAGGACCGAGATGACTCTCTTCTCGAGGGGTACTCCCACTCCCTGTGAGAGTGAGGGATAGATACCCTCGAGAGAGATCAGGTCTAAGAGCGCATGCAGCGCTCGACGCCGCTTTGCATCTTCTAAGGCGGCATCTTCCTTGGAATCAGCGTGAGCTAGATCTTCGTCACCTTCTACCGGCGTGGCAAACGCGACATGAATACTGGTGAGGAGGGACAACGCTCTTCTTATGACATCGGCTCTGGAGGCGCCATCTCCCGGAGTGTGACTTGGCAGCTTCCTGCTCAGAATCTCTACAAGAGAGTCACCACGAGCCTTCTGTATCTCCTCTTATGCACTGTTAGCTTTGCCATGAATAGATCTTGAGCTTCGTGAGTGCGTGCCTCTTTTTAATACAGGAGTCAGGAACTCATTTGCAGCGTGGAACGCTTGCTTGACCCTACTCGAAGACTCCATCATTCAAGTTCGAGCAGGACAGGCTCATGGAGGTCCATAACGTTGCCTACAGCTCCACATCCATCGTCGGAGAGGTCTCTTCAGCGCCGCCGGAGATCGCGCGGCGGATCGCGAGGCAAGGTGGTGCACGTGATATGAGTCTTACTAAGCTGGTGTTCCGCGTTCCCACGTGACCGCGCGTGTCGCGTCCATGCTGCTTATCAACGTCCAGAGCTGCTCGTCGACTCATCTTTCCTTTCCCCAGTCGTGTTCTGCATCGCCCTCATTTGCGCTTTAATAGCGAAGGCAGCTTCTTGAAATACTATGGTTCTAAACTCCCAGCCAATTGACTCTTGTTTTGTTCGGCCCTTTGTTGGACCCAAGTCCTTCGAGATCCGCTCGCGATTCGCTCCAGCGCATCACCATGTCTCCTGGCTCTCGTCCTCCACCACTCTCTTGCCTTAACAGGCGCGTCTTATACAGTCTATCCTCCAAAGAGTTCCCCAGTTCTCATCCCCGAGTCAGCCTGCGTCTCTACCGTGCTTGTTGCCTATGGTGCGAGCCGCCTGGCTGTTCGGGATTGGTGAGGCACTGGAACCTAAACCCTAATAGACTTCTGGTCGGTTTAGTGCCGCATGCGGCATGAGTTTCATGGCATAGTTGTCGGATTGCTGATTAACCACTTCGATCCCTTTCGAGGGATTGACTTGGTGAAAGGCGTTCGATGTCCAGAGCCTGTCACAGGGCAGTGAAAGACGGTTTACTATGCGTCTTAAAGTCCCAAAAGGGACACGCGTCGGTTTACCAAAGCTGGACAATGACTCTGATCACTATGGGATGCTTGGTCCGTGCTTGCAAGTCGGGAGGCATCTGAGAGAGAGCAGGTGAAACACGCCAGGCGCCTCTATATGGGAGGTTGCCTTTGGGAGCTTTCAACGCCATGCCAGTGAATTGATTCCAAAGGACGCTTTGGAACCGTGGACCCAAGGTCGACTTTGCAGCTCTCTTAACCTAGAGCGCTAAAAGATGATCTCTTCGAGTCTACACGAATATTGCTGCGTTGAACACAACAATTACTATCGTTTACGATAGTAGCCTACGAACAGTCATGACATTCAAGATGCGATGGGATCCACTCGTCGGAATCAACTCCTTCTATTTATAGTGCCCAGGCGCTGTCATAGATGGGGTTGTAGCGAGGTCCCTGTCTTCGCATTTTGAAGAACGTGGCTCGTTGACTGGTAGTCTCTGGGAAATGCCGTCAACCCTTTGGCTTGTTGTCACGTTCCGGTCGCGGCTCTATTTGCTTGTAGTCCGAAGTGTTTCATTCTTGATGCGGTTGTAGTCGGCCTCCTCGGTTCTTGCGACTTGGTGTCTTACGCTGACTTGCTGTCCCGCGCGTGTTTCCAACTTCGAGGAGCCTGGGCTACTCGTCCCTGCTCTCCAACTCGATTCTCTCGATGGATACGTCCTCGTGACGGAAGCTTGCCGGCCTGCCTCGAGTCGCGGCAACAGCCTTGAGTCTCGAGCTTCCTTGAGAAGGTCCCGATCAGCCATGTTAACCATCTCTTTGCAAGTTTAGCTTGCAAATCGATTGATGGGCGCCGGCATCGGTGTCTGTGAGCTTGCTCGCAGTCATCCCTCCCTTCAGGGAGAAGGAAGCGGTTTTTGAGGATGTTTTTGTCCGCTTCACAAATGCCCTCCTTCAAACACGCAATCTGTTTGATAGGGAGAGGAAACAAAAACTAGTCCCTGAGGATACTGTATTACAAACAAGAGAGGAATATTTCCCATCATTGGGTCTGGAGCTCGAGAGGCCGATGTGGAGTTGTGCTTGAGACCGCGACTAGATCACGGAGACCTTGGGAGATAGGGGGCCTAATCAAGGCGTCAGACAGGGTTAGTGAGGAAGCCATTGAAGAGTTGCTGTCTTTTGCTATGAAGAGCACGAGGATCCGATCAGTCACGACCACAGTGTTTCTCGGGCTATGGCCATCGTCTGCCCGTTTCGACTTTCGTGTCCGACCAATCTCAGCAAGCATACACTATTCTATGGAGCCCCATCGTTTTCTCCATGAGCTGCAATTATTCGAGCCGAAGCTTGACCTGCGGCTTTCCCTATTCTGTCTCACAATGTCCATGTCGCTTCGTCGTTCGGCGAATCTCATGTCAGAAACACCCACTCGAAATGTTAGATTAGGCATCAGATCGCCAAAACGGGACCTCTCGAGAGTGAGGATCAAAGCTTAGGCTTGTCTGTGATGGTGATCTGCTGTCTCATCTCTTTTCGATGGAAAGTTTTGCTTGATGTGAGATCGTCGTTTGACCGAGGTTTTGGATGTGACAATGCAGGGGAAAACGTTTAAGCTCTTGGCGAGGACGATAATTCGCCCGCTCTGTGAGAAGGGGTGACTGTCGGATGTGTATGCTAGGAGATTGCTGAGGACATGGATAGGAGAACGGTCGCAGTGAATGGTATTAGCAGAGAAACTGCCGTTCCCTCGCAAGAGGGAACGGCCCCTTTTTTTCTTATAAGTCTCCCCACCCACCAACGATGTGTTCGCGGCTAACTACCTTCTCCAGGCAAGTCTCTTCTCGCAGATTATCAGTAGTGGTCAGCTGCCAGAATAGTCAATGGCTACAATACATCAAAGTTTTTATCCGTTTGCTGAGCGTAAACGGGCGATATGTTATCCTCACTGTATTTACCCTGAGATAGTGATTTCAGGAGAATGAATGTCACAAATTACTTCTCTTAATTGTGCCACCTCAGCTACTCCACTTCAGTGATAAACCGGTAAATGCTTGCTTCCGGTTTTGGAAACCGTATGTATGCAGTGCTCTTGCATAAGGACTGGATGGAATAAGCAGGGTCCTTCTAGTTTCGCCACCGCTAAAGCTGGTATCTAAAATGGTCTTTCCCACGAGTTGCTGGTTGCTCATTCCTTGTTCCTATCTCGTTGCTGTTCTTTCCAACTTCCAATGCTGTTGTCTCGCAGAAAAGGAAACCGGCAACGCTCTCCATGGAGTCAGTTCAAATTGTCTCTTCCTCTCATTCAACTTGAACTCTTCTTTCATCCATCCCATAGCAGCATTCGTTTCACTCGTATAGCTTAATTCAACCAGCACACTCGTTTATCGTCTATCTTGACTGTTTTATCTGCGTCTCGGTATACAAGCCAGGCAACATGTACCTTCGTCGTATTCTACTCCTTTGCAGTTTTGGATTTGTATCGTCTATCTCTGCGCACAGCTCGACCGAGCATTCCAGTCCGCAAAGCCCTGCCCTTGACGGTAACGAGGGACTGGCCGGGCGTGCCCTTGACGGTAGATGTGGTCCTGGAATCGGACCCTGCGCAGAGGGTCTCTGCTGTTCCTCTGCAGGTAAGTACATGTGCTGCTGTCGGTTTTGTGCTCTCCTCCAATTACAAATGTTTCCCAGGGTTCTGCGGTACAACACGAGAACATTGTCGGTCTCCAGATTGCCTGCTCGATTTCGGCAACGGGTGTGATGCCCATAGAACTCCACAAGGTCCACCGACTATCAACGTCGCTCGGCCTCATGTCGGAAAGGTTCCATATGCTCGGAGTCCTATCTACTCGTGCACCGTTCCAAAGACACTTGCCTTGACTTTCGATGACGGCCCAAACCGCTTTACCAGTGACCTTCTCGATATCCTGGACAAATTCAATGCCAAGGCAACATTCTTCATCTCCGGTATCAATTCTGGAAAGGGTCAGATTGACGATTTCACTTTGCCTTGGGGTCCATTAATTCAGCGAATGCACAGAAGTGGCCATCAGATCGCCAGTCATACTTGGTCCCACCAGGATCTCAGCAAGATCTCGAAGGCGCAACGTCGTGACCAGATGCTCAAGAATGAAGCTGCCATTCGCAACATCCTTGGCGGCATTCCGACATATATGCGACCGCCCTATTCAAGCTGCACCGTTGAATCGGGCTGCGTTGACGATATGGATGAGCTTGGCTACCATATTACATATTTCAACCTCGATACTGATGACTACAATAACGACCATCCCGATTTCATTCAGCGGTCTAAAGACAACTTCGACAGGGCAATTTCTGTGCAGGACCCTCCTGGAAGACCACTATTGGCGATTGCCCACGATATACATGGCCAGACAGTCTACAATCTGACAGCTTACATTCTTCAAAAGGCATCTGCTGCGGGTTACCGTGCAGTTACCGTCGGCGAATGTCTCGACGATCCGCGAGATTTCTGGTACCGCTGGGACTACAACGTTGCGGCTCCTAAGTTTGGTAGCAACAGTTCAGCGGTACCGACCTGCTGTAAGAATTCTGGGTCCTGTGGCAATGCTACTCGGCACTGCCCTTGATAGGCTTCGACACAGACCGTTGTTCAAGGGAAATACGTCCCAAATGTTTTTGATTGGAATCTGAAGCTCAAACTGTACATGTGTACATGCAACGGTTCCAGGTCCAGCACTGGTAGCCGAGTGTATGTCTGCAGCGGCATATAAAACTGTTTGTAACTGGTGCAAACCACCTTTCAACGTGTCTCTGGGCATAGTGTTTCGATCCTTTTAGAGCTGGGCATGAGACAGACAATGAGGCTCGGAGACTTATCGAAAATGGCGATTGTCGAGAGAGACCCTTCTGCCAGGATCAGAGCTGGTTTCGAAGCTACTGTCATGGGACAATTATTAGGCAATTAGCAGCTGTGCACTCCTAAAATGCTTTGAACGTTTTGTTTTCGTTTCCTGTTGTATTCGTTTTGTCGAGGCTATTGATAGAAATGATCAATGGACTTGGGGAAAGTTTTCCGTTATGATTTCGTGATCTTCAATCCAGCTAAGCTCCAATTCTACTAGATCACCATTTCCTAAGAGTTCAGTAACTCGTAGAAGACGTTGCCACAAGTCACTGTAGATGATGTTGGAGAGATAAGACAACAGACAGTAGATGTATTCAGTGTAACAGCGAGAAGCAAAGGTCGGGTGAGCAGCGATCTTCATTCTCAATTCTTTCCGTTTTCATTAATTCAAATTTATGTCAATGTAAATATCGATTCCTCTATGAATTACTCCACAGGACGTTTCATTACTTTGAGAGCGGGTGGACCCAGGCGGGCAGCCAGAGAAGCCCACTAGGCATTCCCAGCCGAACACCCATCCTATTTATTCCCCGCGAACCCCGCAAATCTGCCAATATCGGGTAATCCGTGCTCTATTCTGTTCGGTTCTATTGATATGCTTGGCATCATCGTGTAGATCGTTTATAGTTTCATTTTGCTCCTAGGTGACGTCTCAATGTCACGTCACGTACTGCCGATTCGTACTCGGTCACCTTCTGCTCCGTCTGCCGCCCCGTCTGATGTTTCGTCAGCTGCTCCTTCAGCTGCTCCCAAAACTGCGTCTTCATCTGATCCGTGGACTCCGTGGGCTGCTCTGTGGGCTGTTCCGTCTGCTGCTCTCTGCGCTACTCTCTCTACTATTCCCTCTACTGCTTCTTCGGCTCCTTCTTGGACTGTTTCATCGGTTTATTCCTCGCCTCCAGGTATCGAGCATGAAGGGTTTTCAGCGTGAGTTAAAGGCATTCCATTTTTCTGTCGAAATCAGTGGTTTTATTCGCAGGCTAACTACCTACCCCAATCTATCACTGTTGGAAATAAAAGCGACTCAATGTTTAGAATGTGGAACGTCATATTTGTTTATGATAATAGCGTTAGATTTGGTATACTTCCAGAATTTGACTCGTTATTTCTACAATGCCATATACTATATAGGCATATTAAACGTCATGTAGTTTTGATAATGGCGATGAGACCGTTAGAAAGCACAACAAAGTCACATAGCAGTTCAGGGAGCTCATGGGCTCCCGATAGGGAATATTTTCATAAATGAGTAAAAGAGGTATAAAATTTTCAATTTGCCTTTTCCCCGACCCTTCTCTATTTTCACTTTTAGTGCATGAAATGAATAAATATCTTTGAATTGAGAAGTTGCAGTCTCATCTCACAGCGACCGTCGAGCGGTGTTGCGAGCGTATGACCTCAACCGAGTCCGTTATCCGCAAACGGACAAACTTAACCAGATAGCGTAATCCATGGTTCCTGAGGTTATTTTACAGGAAAGAGGGGGAAAAGACCCTTCTTTTGTTTCCCCCTAGAAAACCCTACGCAAGTAAAAGACCCAGGATCTTACAATATATCCCCTTTTTCATTTCCTAATTACTTTCAACAGCGGGGCGATTTTAGCCTTGCGACTCAAGCCTACGCGGAATGGAACTTTGCTTGTCGTTGAGATGGGGCTGTGTTTGTCTGGTCCCTTAGCGGTGGTGGTTGTATCCTTGGGTGTGGAAAGGGCGTTCTCAGACACCTCTTTCTGTTTCCCTGGGGTTTCGAGTGCCGTGTCCGTGTCCGGCTTTTTAGGGGAGCCGGGGTGTCCGTCCTCGTTCTCGTTCGCGGCGTTTGCTTTGGAATCTTGATTGTTGATAGTTTCGTTGTCATTGGTCTTAGTTTGGTTGACGGCATTAGTCGAGAGGTCTTGAAGTACAGTAGAGTCGCCCTTCTGCTGCGAGGTCTCTTCCTTGTTCTGTGGTTGCTGAGCATCTCCTTCAGCTGGTTGCTCTGTGTCGACCGGCTCTGCGGTCTTCTTCCTCTTCCGTCCTCGCTTCTTGGGTCCAGGAGGTTCTTCAACTTGGGACGGAGCTGCTGAATCCGTAGATGTGGCATTCCTCTTTTGTTCCGCAGCAGCTGTCGTAGAAGGCTTGGTCTCATCCGTCTGGATATTCTTCTCCGAACCGGTCTCCTTGATATTAGGTACTTCCGGTTTCGCAGCTGTAGGGGAATATCCTTCATCCTTAAACACGACATTATATGGCTTCTCGTCGACCCATATTACATCATCTTCCACATCTGATTCATAAGATTTCTTCAAGATAACAGAGGTCGTCTTTCCCCGTTTTAGCTTCTTTTTCTTAGATTCCTTTTGTGGCTTTTCTATCGATTCTGAAGGTATAGATTCCTCAAGAGGTCGGGCTCGTGAACGACTCGGCCTGGGTATATACCGTTCCTTTGGGAGCCCTATGTCCAATTCATCGTCATCAGGAGACGGGTCGAATTCAGATCGTTCCCTCTCTTGGGGAACCGAATTCTTTCTTTCTTTCTCGACATTGGTGTCATTCGACTCTGCCGAGTGTCCATTCTCAGGGTGACAGTACTCAATATGCTGAGCCACAAAGGAGCCATCGGGATCGGAGAAGGGGCAGAAAGGGCACGATGGGATCTCGGCTGCTGCGTGATCCATGGGACCTCTATTCGGTACCATAGTTGTCTGATTGGTTTGTGGGACAGCCGCAACAATGTCGCTGCCTGTATTGGGCCCAGGAGAACCTGGTCCTTCACCATTGCATTTGTTCTGTTCTGACTTTCGAGGCCGACCTCGTCCACGCTTGGTTGGCTGCGTTTGCAGACTCGCAGACTCATCAGCATTGAGTTCATCCGGCTCGTCCCCCGCTGTCTCTTCTGGAACAACCTGCTTCTTCGGGCGGCCGCGCTTCTTCTTCTCAGTCGGAACCTCAACAGCGACAGGAAGAGAAAGTTCATCGCAGGCGTTCTTTGGAGATTGTTGCAAGATGTCCCTGGCTGGGAGGTCACTTTTTGCTCTCTTCAGGCGGGGCGAGATTAGAGAGGAAGATGGCGCTGTATCATGCGGCGAATCCAATAATATCTGCATAGATTTCGAGCGACCTGGAGTCTGACGCGGAGCATTCGATTGTTCCCTGTTTGGATCTCTGGCTGAAGAAGGAATGGGAATGGTACTCGTCTCCGTATACTCCTTCACGGAAGATTCGAAGTAATTGTATGATGTATTTTCTGCAGTCCAATCATGAGATGTTGCAGACGTATTTCCATGTGCATCGTGAGTGGATTCATCGTAGCGAGATCCCTTCGTGACCTCAGCATGTTCCGAATGACCATGTATTCCTTCAGGTCCCTTAATTAGATCCTGAGGTGGGACTGCCGCTTGTGATATTTCCCCAGACTTGTCCATTGACGTCCTCGACCGCTTTGTCCGCCTTCCCGAGCCTTCTTCCCCAGCAACTTCTCTATCTTCGAGCCTAGACATGGTCTGACTGCGTTTTGTTCTCTTCGCTAATGGAGACCCTGATGGCACTAAATCTGGATGTCCACCAGTGGACGGGAACGGTACGTTATCATAGGTAGGATTGTCATCTACCAATTGTCTCTGGGCACGACTGATCTCGCTCATCATGGCACCTACGGAAGCACGGCATCAGAAACTGCTTCCCTGGACAAAATCATTGATATAGCGACGAAATTACAATGGACTACACTCACCCACAGATCCGCTCCCGACCTCCGCCGGAATCCACCTCTCCTCCCTCCTCCGTTGCGACGAAGTTAACTCTGGAGCTCCCATTCCCTGAGAGGGTGACCGGAGGAAGACGTCAAAGTTGACTGCTAACGGGGAATCTGACTGTGTTGGTGGTAATTGTCCCGATTCCGCGTCATATCGCCGCTCGCCATTGATGCTGTCTGCGAGCGACGAGCGCCGCGAACCCTGCACGGACTGCTCCTGTAGCGGGTCGATGGACGTCGGGACATCCGACAGAGCATCGTCCTCGTTGTCAGAGTCTTGGATAACTCGATCTGGGAGCATTCCTAACGGATGAAACGGTGCCCAGATGCACTGAATTGATGGTCGTCTCTGCGGGGATGGGCTCCGTTGATCGACTCGGACACGTCGCGGAGCTGGTCAGACGCGATGCCACGTGATGATAAGATAAACAGCCAACGATCCGACATCTCTTGTGGGATGGACTATGCTCTTCTCATCTCTTGACGGATATCTTCTTCTTTTCCCACTGCTTTATTTGATGAAAGGCTTGCAGGTTTCTCCTCGAGACAAATATCTACCGATCAAATTTTGGTTTCTCCCAGCAAAAATACAAAGACCCATATTGAGCACGGTGCTCAGATAATCTTCAGCCAGTGGGATTCATGCCTGGTTTCTTTTCTGCAGCAGATATTTGAGTCATTTTTTTCCTGGTCCTTGAGGCTTGCGGGCTTGCAGGCTTGCAGAAATTAATCAGTTGAGGGTACGAGGCGGTACACTTAAAGGTGAAATTCTTCCACCATTGTACAGTACACATCTCCTCACATGTCAAGTTGACAGTTTTCAGCGCTGGAAATGGAAACCATAAGCCAAAATCTTGCATGCGTCATTGTTCTGTACAGTGCATAGTAAGTTAATTTGTAAATGGCCAACAACACATACATGCTTCCAGAAGCTTAAAGCTAGTCCCCTACATTCCGAAATCCTAAAGCAGGATTCGGGGCTTTAAAGAAGTACAGAGTAGGCTTCCCCCATAAAGGCTTAGCACAGCTTTCTCTGAATACACCTAGGTACCTATTCGTCTGGAATCAATCCTAGAATCATCAATTGAATACAAGAAAAGCTCTGGAAACATGATATACTACTTTTTTCATACACCCGCGCCGGAACTCCGTGGAAAGGATCTAGATATGCAGACCATACGGGATCGCCGGATTCAAAATACAGTTCATCCGCCATTTCTCAGTTCGCAACCTTAGTTCTACAGACAAGTATCTATGCGAAAGAAACCATCCTCTGCCACGAAAGCCGAGTAAAAAGCCTGACAGGCGCTTGACACTTCTCAAATGAGGTCATGATTGCATTCTCTTGTCTTCCAAAGTAAGGTGATGGATTGTAAAACTGCTCGAAATCTCTCTTTATCCCTCATCACGCTTCAATTCTTCAGCAGGATCCCTTGAAAGTACCAAATATGAAGGTGAAATTAAGAATATGCTGCGTGCTTTTGTACCGTTTTCTTGGGCACGCCTTTGCAGCAGGCGCCAAGCTTAATACCACGGCCCTGCAATCGTGCGCTGCGTCCATGAATGGGGCGTTGACGGGTTCAGAGCCCATTGACTTCCATTTCACCGGCGTTGTTCGACGGCACTACATCTCGGCTGAAGAGATCACCTGGGACTATGCCCCGACTGGCTTTGACAACTGGCTCGGTGTCCCATTCAATCTCTCTCCCCGGGCGCAGGCCGCAAACTACACGGAATTCGGGACCAAGTGGCAGAAAGCCGTGTACAGAGGGTATACGGATTCTAACTTTACCACATTGGCACCGCAGCCCCCATGGCAGGGCATCCAAGGTCCCACGATCCGGGCAGAAGTCGGTGACATGATCGAGATCCTGTTCGTCAACCGCCTGACGAACAATTTCGCAACCCTCCACTCTAAGGGCTTAGCATATGGCAAAGACAGCGAAGGCACAACCTATCCCAACAATACCTCGCCCAGACAGGAATCCCCTACCGGGGTGTTCGACGCCGTCCCTCCCGGCGGATGCACCGTCTACAAGTTGTTCGTCAACGACGCCAACGCTCCACCTCCGGACCAGCCCTCGATCCTGCGAGGGTACCAGTCCTTCGTGAGCCCGGAGGAGGACATGAACAGCGGCCTGCTGGGGGCCCAGATCATCTACCACCGGGGGATGATGAACGCCACCATGGCGACGCACCGCGAGTTCGTATTCCAGTTCATGGGCTACGACGAATCCAACGCGTTCATGTCCGAGATCAACGCCAAGGCGCACCACGTCAACTCGACCAGCACGGGTCCCTCCCTCGACGACATCACCGGGCACTTCAGCGGCAACTTCTCCATCTGGCATCCGCAGCTCACCAACCTGCTCTCCTCGGGCGGGATGGACATGGCGCCCACGTTCTACGCCATCAACGGGTTTGTGTTCGCCAATAACCCCATCTTCCACATGTGTCTCAACGACAAGGTCATCTGGTATGTCTACGCGCACGGCCATGAAAGTCATGTGTTCCACATGCATGGGAATAACTTCAAGTACCTGGGCGTGAATTACGCGACGATAAGTAAGTTACCTGCCTAGTACCTAGAACTTTTGCGGTACATATGATACAGACAAAATCCTGATGGGCTAACCCCCGAGCACAAACAAAAAAGGCGTCAACGACGGCGAAATGATCACTCTGCACATGGACGCTCTCGGAGCCGGTCTCTGGCAGGTCATCTGTCTGGTCTCGGACCATTTGACCAAGGGCATGGTTGCCTTTTATCAGGTCCACAAAGGGGATTGTCCTCTACCTCCCTTGGCTCCCCTGATTGGGCCTCCTAGTAATAATAATAACACCGGGTTTAATAGTACCGGGTTCAATGGTACCTCAAGACGCTTCTAAAAAAAAAAGGAAAAAAAAGAAACTATTGCTTTATCAACTTTGGAAGTAATAATACTAATTAATTTGCGAAAAAAAAACGATTATATGTTGGAAACTTTGATATTATATTAATTATTCTTCTTTCCCAGAGATGTTGAAATCGGGCTATGGCATGAAACCGATTGCAGAAAGCTTTCTCAGGGGAGACAGGATTCCCTCATGGATTTAAACATATTAATCTTATATACTGATCTGATATTGCAGACAGAAAGTAAAGTTGCAGTATCTACATAAAGGATGATGAACTAGGGGGTTCACCCGATTAACCTATTCCCTGTCAAGTTATCACAATTGCCCAAGGGTCTATTTTTTCGCATGTTGAGATTACCAATTACAAAGAGTTACGTGATTGCCTTTTGAAGGTTTTAAGCCACCTGGTCTGTAAATCGGTTGAGCAAAATCGCCTGGAAGGGACCCTGATCTCTCAGCTTGCGCAACTCGCCCTATTAAATTGGAAGTGTCCAGCTAAGGAGGGATCTATTTCGTCTTGCAGATTTTTCATTATCCACTCCGTTACATACCTACTGTATGTACTATGCTAGTTTGAGATACATGGATACCTCAACTCAGGGTATTGGAACCTGATACATTGATGGCATGCTCATGACGTTCTCATTAAATCTATATAGCGAACCAAATTCCAGGGAAAAAAAAAAATCGTGATATTCCGCGCAAGACAAAAACACAGCCAGTCCTGCATCATTTCATTTTATTCCATTCTCTGGGGCCGCATGACTCCCCTCCCAAAGAACTCGCTGATAAGCCCAAACCGGTCCTTACTGCGCTGCAGTTCGCTCTTGAACAGGTCATGCTGCTCCGCCGACTCTACCTGCCTCTTCCGGATGCCCTTGATCCAGGCGTTCTGCGGTGCACACACCGGGCATTCCGCGTCCTCGTCGACCTTATCTAGACACCGTTGGTGGAATGAGTGCTTGCAGAGGAAGTGCACCGTCGGCAAGTCTAGGCTCCCCCCGCAGGACATGCACCGGCGCGACTGGAACACGACAGGCTTGGTGCCTAGTTCCTTGATTTCCTTCTTCTTGGCCTCAGTCTCGGAGGCATAGCTGGAAATCAGACGGCGGTTCTGCAGGTCTTTGTCAGCACAGCACTGCGAAACCAGAGAAATCCGGAGGATGTCACGTACGCTGGATATTTCTTTCCGTTCCCTTTCGATATTGTCGCTAAGATACCTCTTCACCATGCCCATCGTCACCACCGCATTCTTGCTCAACGTTTGAATAACCTGTATCGGGGACATGAGGCCGTCTTCATCGATCTTCTTCAGAACCGCATCCAATTCATCCCCCGCCTCTTCCAGTATCTTCGGGCTGGAAGCGAAATAGGTCAAGGCATCTACGTATAGCTGCGGCTCCTGTGGTCCATACTTCTTCAACGCCCTGATTACACCTTGAGTGTCCTTTGCAGCGGTATATGACCGAAATATGTCGGACCGAAGGCCTTCTTGCTCCCGCACAAGAGTTGTCCCTTCCTGGAAGTTGGAGAGGTCGGAGAGAAGCAAGACGTTCGAAGTCGATATAGGAATCTGCCAATGAAATTAGCTCCGGTAGCGGCACGAGGCTTTACTTTTGCCCTTACATTTTTGCCTTCTATCAACTTTTTAGCCTTGTTCTCCCATTCCTGCTTCTCAGCAGTATCCTTCTTTCTATTTGCCGTGTCGAGATACATCTCGAAAAGCGTGGTGTATAGGTCAACCTTATCTTCTTCCTTCAAGTTCTGTTTGATAAGCGCTTCCAGGAATGTGATGAACTCCTGCGGGTTGTCCACAAACGAGGAGAAAGCGGTTCGAGGTTTCGGAATCTCGTATTCGGGTGGAGATTCCAGGGTCCTCTCCTCGGTAGCTATCTGGGCCTCGCTAGGCGGAGCCTTTGTGCCTGCGCCGACGTTCATATATGGAAGAGGAAGAAGAGCTGCCAGATTCTGAACTGCGCTCCCAGCCTGCGGCTGAGACGGTGTGGGAGTTTGTATCTCCTTCTTTGGTCGATACTTGCCAGTATAGTAGTCGATGAAGAGCTGAGTAGTTTCCTTGGGACAATGTCCCAGCAATACTCGAGCATATTTCATGAGATTAGGATAGGCCTTGCACTCATTAGTTTCCAGTTGCGTGGCAGGTGAGGGATGATACGGAC
>JGI26055J44792_1000164_pt1 | contig 15121 bp, 11 predicted proteins | sample HigsolmetaGSP17D_FD_44792 | JGI IMG/M metagenome (IMG submission 44792)
GGGAGTCTCGTGGGCGTGGATGGAGGACGATCGTAATAGACCGCGTGGTAGTGAATGGGAGCTCCGCGTGATGAAGGCCGAGGCGCGTCCCACTATCCTCAGGCAAGTGTGACGTCGATTCCAGCACTAACTGACAATGGCATACGACTTCTACTCCATTACAATTCTGCCACACACAAAAAAATGATAAACCGTTAACATGCGCATATAAACTGAAGCAGGTACAATTCAACGCAAAATCTTTGCTACATCCAATATCCAACTTCGGGGTGTTCCAACTTCAAGTTGCATTGTCGAAGATCTTAGCTCTCAAGGATGCTACGTGGAGACAATAATATCTCGATCGGACAGCTTGCCTTCTATGTACCGTACTCCGTGTGCACTAACAGGCAATAGCCATTGTCAGTTGATCGGCATGCCGCGGCAGAATGTTATTATATCTTCGTTTATCGGGCTGTTTATGAGTTAGTGTGCTCTGCTATTGCATACTCTATGAGGCAAGTGATTTGGTGCAGTTATCAGGTCCGTCATCTCAGGGCGTTCACCAACACCAAACCACGATAGTATGCTCGCGTGGACACTAGTTACTTGTTCACATTCCTATAACCAACACAGGGTAGCAGAACTGTCTCCACGCCTGCGAAGCAAGTATTCTAGGATCTAATAGATATTCCCATGTTTTTCCTGCGATATGCGGTTCTGGGATTCGGAGCATTCAGACTGTTTTGCCGCTCTACCGTCTCAGACAGCTTTTATTCTCTCGGCTCGTCGATCTCATTGCTGTAACGGACCTTCTTTTATCCCCCGGAATTCCCACTTTCAGTCATAGTGGGAAGCTCCAGCAATAGAGCTGAACGCGGCATCAGCCACGGAGAATTGAGGCGCCTGAGAAAGCTAAAGCCTCGAACCCTGGGCTCGTAGGTCGCTAGGAGCCGATGGCGCATTGGGGACGCAATCGTCGCAATAATGGATGCCTCATAGTTCATCGATTCCGATCCGATGTCGCAGGCACCGAGGCCAGGCGAGACCTCGTCAGTTCCGCTCGAATGGTGGAGGTCGCACCAAGTAACCCTTGTGGCTCTTGCGTGACGTTTATCATATTGTCCGCAGTTGGAACTTGGAACACGCTAGACGCTGGCTGGTGGCTTAGCGCAGTAATAAGGAAACTCTTCCGGGCAAAGACGGTTCGATTCACAGCCGGAACAACGTGGCATTCTGGAGCTGTGGGTACGCTCGACATCTCCATGTTCAGCTGCTGCTAAAAAAAATCTACTCCGTATTCTACTCCGTACTTCGAAGGAGTTCTGTGTAGTACTTCGGTACAGTGTTGCTATACGAAGTACCCTTAGCTCCGTCACCGGAAACCATCAAAACGGTCAAAGGCTATCCAGGCAATCGGGACGCCTTGCAAATCATCAATTGTAAATGCCGGATATGTCGATTGGCTAACACAGACAGATGATGAATGCTTCTGTCCCACCCTTGTCCGCGCCACATGGCGTTGATACCAATCGGGTGGCTTCGCCTCGAGTTCTAAATCACGACTTGTCAGGAGTACGTACTTGTACAGTACCTAGTGCCAAGTGGTATCAGGTTAGTTTCTTCAGCGGGATGGAATCAGCTCGGTAACTTGACCAGAAAACTTCGAATCTTGGACGGCAGATGGGTTAGCCGTCAAGACAAGTACGTAGTGCTCCATACTTGTGCCGCTGAATGCTATCTAGGCTATGCTGGAGATCTGACATACGCAATCGTCTCCCGAGGAAAATAATATACATGGGGCTCGACTCTCGCTGGTGAGAATGAGAAGGGGATGGATGACAGGATGGAGACTGTATTGGTTTCAGATCATTGTATCTATCAAGAACATCAGTGCCCTTGATAGAGTACTCCGTGGTACAGTAGAGTAGCGTGTAACGCAGGTCCGTGGAGAAAGGACTGTTGGGGCCTGGGGAATGCTGTTTCAAGAGCTGCGTTTCTCGGCGCACAGGTATGACATTGTACGGATCGTCTGCCGCAGTCGGGAAGGGCCGCGGGTCCTGTCGGGACAGAGCACACAGTCACAGCACTCACACCTTAACCGACAGCGTGAGGCGTCGCAAGCAGTGCGGGAAAGAGGATAGATCCTTGTCCCGGCAAGTGTATGAAAGATGGAACCAGTCTTGGGTTTGTTTTTCCCCTGCATCAATGAGGGATACAGGCCTTGGGATCTGACGCAGTTCCGGAGCCGTTATTCCCTGTCACTGCGGAGATCCTGACAGGCGACATCCATAGGGATCGATGCGCCTTCCAGGATGAAGACCGCACGACTGCTAGGATTAATCTTCTGGGAAGCTTCTGCCCAAGGATTCAGGAACTACCGAACACATCACGATTCGCATACCATCCTGTCTGCGTACGCAATAGCTGTGTATGATTACTGCGTACTTAAAAGGTAACTATTAGTAGGGCGCTCTATACTAGACCTGGGCAACCCGCGCGTTCCTCCCCGGCGGTCGGGCATTTCCCAGTTGAGTAAGGAAAGCATAGCAGCCTTAACCTTGGGAAGACAGTATTTATCGGAAGTTAAATGGGTTGAGAGAACAGCCACGCAGGAACTGCGTGAGTCAAATCCAACTGCCGTGGTGGATCTGCTGTGAGGCTCCGGGCTGGAGTCCGCCGGTTGGAGACTGTGACAGACAGAGCTGCTTGAACACAGCGTCGCATCGGGGGTGAGGCCTCGTGCCCAGATGGTCGCATCTGTCCATCCATCGTTCAACGCGACTCACAGCTGCCTCTCTCCCACCACTGCTCGGCCGCGTCTTCACCTCTGACCCGCTTCCCTCGTATCGTCTCTGCCTGTGGAGAACGCAACGTTTCTGCCAGTGCACTCGCTGGCTTGCTGCCTCTTCCCCTCATATCCATATCCTCTCATCTTAAACTGTCCTAGATGACCACCCCGGTTGATCTCCTTCCACACCTACATTTTCTGGGAAACTGATAGTCCTCTGCGTTCGCACTGTCCTGGAAAGTTTCCCCATATCGCGCTTTGAGCAGGTGCTGGTTCGCTTGTTGGTATTTACCTTTACCAATTGATTTGTACCTCATTTGACTGACATATCAGCCAGAGCGTCTATAACTAGACCGTCCTGTGCACATCAAATCTCAACTTGAGTTGCACAGCCTGCAGGAGGTTTTCTCTGCTTAGCTTTTCTTAAGACTGGCGTTTTGCTTGCACAGTGCACTTCTACAACCTCGGTCTCCATTCTTAGCAGATTTTCTTGTCCTGCACCTTAACATTCTGAGCTGTGGAATGCAATTGCTCAATTGTGCCTTCTAGCAGTTTCGGATTTTGTTACTCAGTGTCCCTGTGCCTTGCTAGAGGGTCAATTCATGACACAAGCCTGGCGGCTACCTAGACCGTTCAGACCACTTTCTGTCTTCATAGTCCTTTTCTGACATACAGCGTCTCGTCCTTTGTGCGTTCTGGCCTTCAACTGCAGATTGACCATGTCGCGGCAAACCGTGATGAACTCCATAGATGCTAGTCGGGACAACGAGCATGGGCACATGCATGAGGAGGATGACGAAGCCGGCCCCGACACAGATTCGTCATATAATGAGCAGCGGGCACAGTCGCGTGCGCTTGACAATTTTCTTTCTCCTCTCGTTCTCGACGAGGCGACTCTGTACAAGCTCGCGCGCCGTTTCTCCGAAGTATATCGGCATCTTGCCCTCACATCCGAGGAGCAGTTCCTTCCCACACCGGTGACCAGACTGCCTACTGGACAGGAAACTGGTCGCTATCTGGCGATTGACGTCGGTGGGAGCAACCTCAGAGTTGCCTTTATCGAGTTGTTAGGGGAGGCTGCAGACTCTGATGCACCGGCCACAGATGGACTAGATAAGTCACGTGAAACTATCCGGAAAGCGCAGAGGCAACGTGTGAGACGGACACTGGAGAAAGCATGGCCGATTGGGGAGCATCTGAAAAAAGACAAGGCAGAAGATCTCTTTTCATGGATCGGGGATTGCATTGCCGAGGTGGTTGCGGACAGCCTGTCCTCGGACGCAACCAAGAGTGACATCCCCGAGGAGCTGGACATGGGCATTACATTCAGTTTTCCCATTATGTAAGTCTCATTATCCTCTTTATTCGCGTCTTTTGTCGCGTTACTCTGCCAATACGCGACGTACAATTGGTCGGAGCCATGTGCATCGTCGTCATTATCATCATCACTGCAAGCTCTTCTTGCCGCTAGAGACTAACTGGAGCAGGCAGGAGTCGCTAGCAGAGGCCACGCTGATGCCAATGGGCAAAGGCTTCGCGATCACGTCAAATCTAAACCTGCGAGATATTCTACTGAATGGATACGAGAAACACACGAGGCGCCCGGATGACGAAGATGAGCCATCCACCAAGCGTCGGAAGCTCTTTGCATTGCCCAAGTTGAAAATTGCGGCCATCACTAACGATACTGTTGCCACGCTTGCTTCGTTAGCTTACTCAGTGAAGTCTCTACCAAACAGTCGGGTTGCTATGGGTTTAATTGTTGGCACAGGCTGTAACGCCACGATACCAATGAAGCTTACCGATTTACACGAGTCTAAAGCTAAGCAGGTCCGCTCGAGTTGTCCAGACGCCAAGGAGACTGTGGTTAATACGGAATGGACTATCAGCGGCGCGGCGGCACCTCTCAAGGAGCTTAACATCACGACGAAGTGGGATGAAGAGCTGGACAAGGCGTGCGCTCGCCCGGGCTTTCAACCCTTCGAGTATATGACCGGTGGCCGGTATATTGGCGAATTGATTCGCCTAGTTCTCTTCGACTACCTCACGAATGTGGTTGGCCTCTCGAAGAAAGCGCTTCCCGCTAATATCATCCAAGAATACGCTCTAACGACCGCCTATATCTCAGAACGCGTTGCACGTGCAAGGTCAGATGAGATACTGGCTGATGAGTTGCGTCGATCCTTACCACCACCAGAATCAAGTGAATGGAACTGGGATGCGAGCTCAGCAGGAGCCTTCCGGAAAATAGCCAGAGTGGTGCTGACCAGGTCTGCTGGTCTAATCGCCGCGGCCGTCGTCGGATTACTTGCTTGTACACGGGAGATTGAACTCAAGGCTGATAGTACTTCAAATTCACCACAGCCCTCACATGTCGGCTCCCCTGAATACAATGGCAGCGTCGGCATGCAGGCAGAACCAAATAGCACGATTATCCCCACGCTGGTGCCGCAAGCGGCAAATCCATCGAAATCTGGAGGCCCGCTAGGTCCAATCATTCCAGTTCTCTCACCTACTCCCCCGGACTGGCAGTCTGGTCCTGAGGAATTAGTCGTCGCCTACACCGGCGGTATTATCCAGAATTATCCTAACTTCAAGGAAACATGTCAGCAATATATCGATCGACTTATTATGAGAACCGGACCACAGAAAAGCGGCAAATCGGTCTTTCTGAGGGAAGCGTCCGATGGTGGTATTATCGGCGCAGGTGTCCTTGCAGGTATGGTCGTCGGTGGTTAGATTCCAATGGTTGTTATCAGCTATCACTTTACAGGTGTGTGATGAAATTGGTTCGTGTCCTTAATGCAGGACTGCTGCTAGACAGAGATATGAGTTTTGGGAATGTGAACTTCGCAACTCTTGAGTGACTCGTTTTTTGCTCGACATGAAAGGGACTTTGGAGGGGGCAGAACAAACTGAGACGGATTGATATGCTAGAACAGCCCCTTTGTGCTCGTGAATTTACTGTGTCTTGAGTATTTTTATCATCTTCACATAGGGATCATCAAAGGAAACGAATCTTAGCCTTTTTCCCCCACGCAGTTCAGTGCAATTCTAGTAAATAATTTTTGAGGAGTGCATGAAGCAGTAATTAAACGCTAGAGAAAGATGTATATGACATTCACACTTCCTTTTCTTCCTTTCCTCATCGATCACAACTCCCCCTCTCCATTCATCCCTCCACCCTACATCTACTATAATCTACCCCGTCACCTTCGGACACACGCTCTCCACCACATTCGTCACGCTCGTCGCGCATCCGTCCCGGCACGTCGTCGTGCACGCCTCCCACACCGTCGCCGTCGGCGTGACGGGACACGACGCCGTCGGGCACGGCATCGTGCTCGTCGAGTAGGTAATGCACATGAGGTCGATGCAGCCCTCCACGGTGGGGCAGGCCTTAGATGGGTAGATGGATGTAGTGTATGTGTAGCAGGGCTCGGGGGCGGCGGTGATGGGGCTCGGGGTGGTGATGTTGCTAGGGCTGGGGTCAGTTAGGTACTCTGAACTTAAGGTATGACTGGGATAATGTGAAATGGTGAAATGATAAAAAAAAAGAATGACTTGACTCAGATGTATATGAACAATGGGGCAATTGGGGTGGTATGGTGAATTGAACTGTAGACAGGAAGTATAATGCTAGAAGCAACAGAGAAGAGTGAGAACTGCGACGCGCACTTACCTCAAGGAAAAGACACCGGAGACAATTGAAGCCACGAGAGCAATTGAGAGACGCATGATTGACAGTAGTGGTATTAGGTAGATGTTTAATATTGTCTTTGTGTTCAAAGTTGTCTGTTCAGTGCTGTCCGACAAAGAAAGTATCAGGGACCAGCAAAGCAGTATATATATCGCCCGGTGGACAATGGAGCACTCAGCCAAGAGAACTGTTTGTGGAGAAGGTAGATCCAAGTCTCAAGAAGGAAACATTAGAAGCGGTCAGTCAACACAATACACAGTAGGTTTGTTTAAAGGAAGCCTCATTATTTGAATGAGTGACAGCCAAAAACAGTGGCGAGACCTTCGGCAATATACCAATACCTACCTCATGCCCTGTAACACGGTACATTTTCTTTCTGATCCCTACTGCGCTACCACCGATGATCCCAGAGCCGAAGAGACAGAACGATGATGGCAAATTATTGAGATATGAGAGCGAGCCACCGCCACTTTCTTTGTCTTGATCGGAATGCGCCAAGGGCTCTCCGCAGTGGAGCATTCCCACCGTATGGAGTAAAAGGGTACGGGGCTCCGCTCGTAATACTCTGTATTTGTCTGGGCAGTCCCCGTCGCTTATCAGAAAATGCCCAATCAACTGACAGTTTAGACACTTCTCATTGTTAGAGTTGTGCTCTTCTCAATTGTTATTGTGTCAGTGTCTGCTGTTGCAGCTTGTCTTGCCCTCCCTTGTTTGTGTCTATGTGACTTGTACCACTGTACGCCCTTGTAACCTTTATCGTGCCAAGAGTCAGTAAAGGGGGCTCTGGAGAAAAAGAAATAAGGAAGAAATATAAGTAACGATAGTTGCCCATAAATCCGAGGGATGCCTTTATAATGGAAACAAATGAGACAATGGCTCGCTGAGATGCTTATATGTATCTGTATTGAATTCGCTCCTCTTGCCTCATTGCATCCCCCTATACAATACAGAAGCTTATGACGGAAGGCGGAGAATGAGATAAGAGCCCTGCTAGAGCAGAAATTTGTAGATCGGATATATCACACTCATCACCTTGCTGCTGTCCGATCTCTCAAAGACGTTATGAATGGGCTCAGTTCCGAGATAAGATGGGAGCGATAGCCTGATAAGTCTGATCCTTTTGAGATATCGCAAGCATGAATGACAAGCATAAATGACAATAATCGACTGTTTGCAATTTGCACTATAAAAGGAAATTTAAACATCCTTTGCTAGTATTTTGCAGAGACTAATTCGAAGACTTGGAAGAGCTGATACAATGTGCAGAGTGCCCTATCTGAGGCCGGGTACACGTTATGGAGGCACATATAAAGTTGAAATTTAACATATCTACGTCAGAACTATCTTCTGACTAGGTGAGACAGAGAGTGGCAATGGCATCCTGGCTGGATGTAACCATCCTATATTCAACCTATACGACAGTATTGTATGTCTCACCAGGGAGAAAAACGGAAACTTGATTGAATATACCTGACTTAATAAGTCTCTTCAAGTACTATGGGTTAATAAGTCTCGATGGCTTACTATCTACAGCCATCGCGCGAGTCTACTAGGTCCATTCATCACGAAGCAATATAATGCGATGGTTCAAGTCTCTGGTGGCCCTTTTCTGCTGCTACGTGAAAGTCTGAATCAAACTCGCCACGGGCTAGAAAAGCCCCGAGGTCACTATCCTCGTGGAATGGCTAACAGCCGTTTTCGGGGCTATCAGGGAATAAACTTCGTAGAGTCTCTTGCTTCTTCTTTTGACGATTCTGATTTCAATCACCCGTAATACATTCCATTATGTCTTCAGTTGTATGGCTATGTGTTATGCGGTCTATACCCTCATGGCGCTTGACATTGCGGCGTCACTGAGGTATTACTGATAGTCCCTATCGCTTGCTGTGAGATGGGAGATAATGAACGAAGATAATGTCACGAAACCAGCATCATATCTACACTCAAATTCCGGAGCATCCAAATGGTAATCTTAATTCCTTGACACTCCTGATCAAGTACAAGCGTCAGGGGATAGAAGCATCTCGCTGGTTCAGATCATCTGTGTCCATCCAGCAATCAGATCAGGCGGAACATATTGCTTCTCACGCTGCGCTTCATGGCAACAGGCTTTCCGTTCTCGTATTCAAGACCTGCAGCTCCGCCTTCGCCGGACATTGCTTCTAGTTTCTCGCAGAGTTCTTCGTCTAGCTCTTCACTGGTCTTTTTTCTTTGACCTGGCTCTTTATCATGATTCTTTGCTGAGCTTTCCGAATCACCCTTTTCAACTTGAGCAGATTCAGATTTACCGGAGACCTCGTCTAAGAGAACCAAATTAACACAATACAAATGTTGGAAGCATCCTAAATCTACAAACCTGTAGTTGTGCCCGACCGTTGTCTCAGGACAATGAATGGAGATGGGCGGTTTCTGGTTAATGAAATAGCAGCTGAACTAGTCCTCTTCAGACTACTCGACAGCATTTTAAAAATAGAGCGAATTCCCGTCTAAATAGTAAAAGGAGATATGAATCCCTTTTGATCGACACTACTAACCGAATACATCACAGAAAACTTGACTCCGTCGAGTCCTTGCCTCTGACGTACCCCTGTACAGTGGAGCCCGTGGTCATGTGACTGACTCTCCCCGCATGACCCGCAATCGGCTGACTAAGCCAGCCTCCTTCATCTCCAGACTCCCGTCTTTCGAGGCTGGCAATCAAACCTCACCCATCATTCACCCCGCAAAGATGAGCTCTCAAGCATATTATGAGCTGTATCGTGGCAGCAGGTACTGCATCTCTACTCGGATAGCTTTCCCGTCCCAGGATGTGCGCTGATTTCAACTTTCCACCAGTATCGGGCTCTCCCTCACCGATACGCTAGATGACCTGATCAACGAGGGCCGGATCGAGCCGCAGCTGGCTATGAAGATCCTCTCCAACTTCGATCGTGTCATCACGGAGGTCCTCGCAGACAAAGTGCGTGCGAGGCTCAGTTTCAAGGTACTGTTTTTCTCTTCTGGTCCGGGACGTGGCTAGCCCGTTGCGCTGCCAAGGGATATCATCTGGTGGTTTGTTTTCATGGTGCTAACATTCATCGGCTTCAAAGGGTCATCTCGATACGTATCGGTTCTGTGACGAAGTTTGGACGTTCCTCATCAAGGATGTCACTTTCAAGCTGGACAACCAGACGACCGTTACGGCAGACAGGGTGAAGATAGTGAGTTGCAATAGCAAGCGACCTGGAGAGGCGTAGTCTGGCTATATCACAAATAGCGTTTCCTAAACAGATGGTGGAAGGCGCATTCAGAAAGCGGCATCAAACAGGTTCTTTTGGGATCATCATGAGGTCTAGTCGGGGTCATGGTATCCACATTCTATCAGGATGGCGTTGGGGAACGGGTTCATTTTGTACTGTAACATTATTGAGCTAGGCGCTAGATACCCAAAACGAGAATGAAACACGATCTTGGCGCAATGCTTGTGCAGATTTAGGAAATAGAAGTGAATTGAAATCTATGTCAATGGCGGCGCGGTCTAGATCGCGGCAGGCGTGATATCCAGTCTAAGTAAGCGGTGCCGCCATCGGAAGCTCTCCGCGTTCCACGCTCACCTAGACAATTACTCTCGCCGCTCGCGTCACAGTCGACTCCGCTCCAAGGGATCTCCTGCCATTTGCTAGTGATGATGCGACTACTCCATATATCCGAATATCGAAATCCTGTGCTATATATACCTGGGTATCTGAGCGACGCCTCAAAATGCCGCGGACCTTGCCGTGGCTGGTCGGCGGAGGCAAAGATGAGCGCGTCAAAAAGGAATCGGGACCTCAGAGAAAGCGAATGAAGTCGGAGGCGCCGGGCGACAATGATACCAAAGTGAAAACGAAGTCTGCTACGCCAGATACTCCCAGTAAGCGAGATTTTCTGAGATCCTGTACGCAACCTCCGGGCACCGCAAAGTGGGTTCCTCCGACGTGACTGACGCGCGCGCAACAGCTCGAAGCCCCTCAAGTTCTCCTTCGATCCGGCAGCCTCCACCCGAAGAGTTTGTAGCGCCCCTCCCAAGGTTACTCCAGATACCATGCTGATTAGTTGGTTGGATAGGTACTTGATCGAGGGATTCGATAACGATGATATGTACATCATGGTGGAGGACGAGTTCTATGCCGTCGCGCAGAGCTTCACCCGGCATCTACATCATGCGGAATACGTGCGGAGGAAGAAGGAGGCAAAGCTGCGGAACGCAGCTGCCATCAAGGACCTTCCACGTCCGACCGATGGCCAGACAGCCATGAGAGAAGAGACGAAGAGGAGGAAGGAATCGGAAGCGCTACATGCGCGGCAACGGTCCGGTCTCGAGCGGACTAGAGGCAAGAGACCCCGAGTAGACTCTGAAGAGGAAGAAGATTCGGACCTCGACGAGGATAAGGAGGATGATCCTTGGGTTGGGACCTCTTTGCATGGTCTCATGACGAGTCCCAGGAAGGCCCGATCGTTTGTTGGACTACAGGGGATCAAATCTACAACTAGAGCTGCTGCAGGTTATTCCCAAACATCTGGCTCGGATAGCAGAGACCGTTATCAGCTTCCTTCGTCGCCGCCGCCGCCGCCGCCGCCAGCGCGGCAGAAAGAGCCGGAAACACATAATGTGGGTGAGACGGCTTCGGATGACGACGACAATCTCGAAATCCAGCCTAGTAAGGTTACTACGGTTTCTAGAAGGCTTCCACAGACGAAAACACCAATCAAAGCTGAGCCTGCGAGCCCACTTAAACCGGAAATCCATTCTCGTGAAGAGAGTAACCGTCCATCTCCGCGTTTGGAGACTAATAAGATAAATTCCAGGTGCTCTAAATACAACTCCCCTTCTGTGTCAAATCTGAACGCCAAAATGAAAATGCTTTTTGATGAGTTGGATGAGCTTCCAGAGAGGAGATCGCATGACTCAGTTCAGGATCAGACACAGGATTCAGATTCGGCGTGTGCAACACCTCAGAGACATGTCCAGGGCGACAATGCAAAGTCAAAGAAATCCTATCTGAACGAAGTCCCGACATTTCTGTTCTGATTAAGGAAAAGAGAAGAAAATTAAATTTGGTTATTTGGTATTAAAAAAAAAGATATATCAAATCGAATAGTCGTATGGATTTGTCGCCACGGACTCAGAATGGAGGAGTTCCTTGAACGATCATCTCAGACATCTATCTGGCTACCCCGCCTGCAACTTCGTTGTCTGTAAAGCTGCTCGTTCACAATATCCCCCACACATCATCCCGATCCTCTTATTTTTTGGATTAACGTTAATCGAAGCGTGGAAGGATTCACGAAGTCCCAGGGAATGGTGGTGTGATTTTGGCACTCATCCTTCGAACGTGTTGCTTGACCTTCTCTCGCTTCGAGGCTTGCTGCTCAGCAGCATCGTTTGCCTCGGCTTTCTCTGCCACTGATATATGGCTATTTTGCGGTGCCAAAGTGCTGCACCTGTAAGGTGTTGAGATCGGAACGCAGAGTCATGGGCAAATGCGGTGCTTACTCGTCGTCTATGTACTGTTCTATAAAAGGGATAGGAAATTCTTCCTTTCGGAAGTTCATTGGAGGTCCCTGCAGGGATGCCTATCAGCGCTGTCCGCCACCGGAGTACCTGGCTTGATATTGATTGATACTCACAATTTCGAGCCGTCTGGGGGATTTCTTTTTCTTGAACGGTGACGCCAGGCATCGGACTATCTGTTGAATGCAGCCCATTCTCTTGGTTTGCTTGTGTCGTCTGAGAATGGACAACCAGACGACGTCGGAGTTAGGTGTAGCGGTCGATGTCTACGCCAAGAGGTTCGCGCGTAGACGGTTGGATTAAGTATTAAAATGCAAATGGAAAGAGAGAGACTGCTGCGGAATGCAATGCCAAAATGACGGACGAAACAGAAAGCGAGAGGCGACAACTGAAACACACAGAAAGAAAGATAAAACGAATGAATTGGGTATGGTCTATTGCATTTGAGTAGTGGGTTGACCAAGCGGTGGGAGGGTCCTGGTGGCCGCTTGGAAGGATATATACCGAAGCATGGATTCCAGTTTCCCAGGAAATCCTATGATGCCACGAACCCACCCGGTAAGGGTTTAGCTCGGTGCCAAAGCTTCTGTGGAACGGAGTCTCCCTTTGTACAGTAGTGGGCAATGTCGCAACGCGGACGCGACACATTGCTCGCTCCCTGGACCGTTGTGCCTTCAGCTCCGCCGCCCTCGCAGGGAGGGACGGGGTTCCCGGGGCGGTGGAAGGTGGAAACGTCTGCGAAGAATCCGAACGATTGGTTTCGGAGACGCAGGGAAGACGACAGCGGAGCAGGCAGAAGCTGGGTTTTTAAGTGGAGAAGAGCCGTAGCTGTCGACTATGTTCACCGTCTGCCGATGTGGCTACATAAAGGGAGCTCCGTGGACATCTCGATCCTGGGGCCTACTAACCGGATTTGGCGAGTCCTGATTCGAGGCCTGGTCAAGAGATAGCGATTAGCGCGCGATCCTCACTTCTGTGTGACTCCTTTCCTGCATGTTCCCGCCGACTCACCGCCCAGGGCTAACTGCTGGCGCTTTGCCTCGCCTGTCCAGGCCCAATGGGCCATGGCAATCGGGAAAAGCGCAGTTGATCTGTATCGTTTTCTATCGGTCTGGTCCCCGGAGGTCGGGCAAAATAAGAATCCGAACCTCCCTCCGCAAATTGTCTCCCGCCCAGCCACGCAGCAGCAACAAAGCACGCAGAGACAACTGTCTCTCTGATCCTGCACTGCAAGATCGCCCGCGCAGGGCTGTGTTCCATGCTTGCGTTCTTGGCATTTCGAAACGGTCGGGTAGATCTACTCCGTACTACCTAGGGGTGGATTACCTAAGTGCCAGGGAGGTGCCTAGGCCGGCCTGGGCCACCCCGCCGGGTTCTCCGTCCCTTACTTGGGGAACAACCAACGCTCTGCAGTACGCGCATTCCAGAATCCATATTATTCCCTTTCTTGTCGAACGCGAAAAGAAGACAAGGCGAAGACTCATCCCAAGTCAGCTAGTCATCTCTTCGGACACCGCCTTCCAGAAGGACCCAGGATTGGTGGGAACTATTTGTGGAACCAGCTTATTTGGACATTGATGAGTGGTCTGGGGAGTAGTCTCTTGCCCCTTGTTTCCTCTTCATCCACTTGCCAGTCCAGCCAACCATGCTCACCTGTTGGCATACGGTTTAAGCCTTGTCTTGGTCGAGCTTGGGAAGCTATGGGACTGCATTCCGTTTCCTTTCACTCCTTTAATGCCGTTGAGCCGGCAAGGAGATAATGGGCATTATTGCCTATATCTGCTTTTTTTTGCTGAATTATGGTGTACTTTCATTTGGGAAGACGAAGAATGCAACGCCTCTTATTCCTATACATCTTGTTTGAGCAGCGATTAATCATGGACCGGATGACGAATAACATGGCGTTTATTTGGGGTAGTCCTTGATGTGGAAGCTCTTCAGCTTGACGAATTGCTCGAAGCCGAATTTGCTCAGAGTAACACCTCGTCCCGAGTTCTTCCAGCCGGTCCATGCAAGGTCCTGATGCAGGAGTCAGTATCTGGATCTCTATGAAATGTTTTATGACGAAGTTTCGAGTGGACAAGAGAGTGTCGTCGATCGTCGTTGACTTACCGGACTGGGGTAATCAGCCCTGTTGATGAACACTGTCCCTGCCTCAATCTTCTCGATGAGTTTCTCTGCAGTGGCCAGGTCCTTGGTCCAGACGCTCGCGGTCAGACCAAATTCGCTGTCGTTCATCAACTTGATGGCTTCCTCATCATCCTTAACCTTCATCACGGGGATCACCGGACCGAAGGTCTCCTCGGTCATGACAACCATATCATGAGTTACGCCTGTCAGCAATGTTGGCTTGACGTAGTTTCCATTCGGCGGGAAATTCTCGAACGTCTCATTAGCGGGCGTCTCGTCCTTGGCACCCTTCTTGATCGCATCCGCGATATGTGCCAGGACGGTCTCCTTTGCTCGTTTAGAGATAACGGGGCCGATCTGCGTCTTCTCGTCGAAGGGATCCCCAACGCGGTAATTGCTCAGTACCTTCTTGACCTCTTCCACGAACGAATCGTAGATGCTCTCGTGCACGTAGACCCGCTCAATTGCACAGCAGCTCTGCCCGCTGTTGAAGATCGCCCCGTCGACGATCTCTTCCGCCGCCCATGCGACATCCACGTCGCCACGCACATATGCCGGATCCTTGCCGCCAAGCTCAAGCCCAACATTCACAATCCTATCTGCTGCAGCCTTCTGAACAGCCAAGCCACCTGCGACAGACCCCGTGAAGCAGATGTGGTTCACCAAGGGCGATCGGATGAGAGTCTCGAGTTGTGTGAGGGATCCACAGTGGAAGTATTGAATGACATCTTTCGGAAGGCCTGCCTCGAGGAATGCAGATGCCACCTGCTCAACGACTGTCGGTGTTTGGGGAGAGGGTTTTAGAATCACTGCGTTTCCCGCCAGGATGGCAGGGACCAGGCTGTTAACCAGAATCAGGTAGGGATACTATTAATATAGCGACCATGTCAGCATGCATGTCCCAGTAAATAAGGCAACAATCAGGTAGTACTGGCAAGAGCAACGCACATTCCATGCGAATATAATCAGCACGACCCCGACAGGTTGC
>JGI26055J44792_1000165_pt1 | contig 15093 bp, 12 predicted proteins | sample HigsolmetaGSP17D_FD_44792 | JGI IMG/M metagenome (IMG submission 44792)
CGACAGCGAACGTCGGCCCGGGGGAAACTCGAGGCTCCTATTTTCCGGGATCGAAGGCAGATCTGGGGGCGTGGTGACGTTTCGCTGCTTGTCTTTCTTCTTCAACTTGGATTTCTTCTCCGAGCTGTAGCTGTTGCTGCTGTTGCTGCTGGGATGGTCTCTTCCCTTTTGTTTGCTATCTTTGTGTTTGCCATGTCCTCGTCGTCGACGAGAAGAAGGAGATGGAGACCGAGATCGGGATCGGGATCGAGACCGGGACCGCTCGCGCCTTTCATGCTCTTTCTCTCTCTGTTGCTCCCGTAGCATCTGCGCCTCCTCACGCGTGATCCACCATGGATGCAGACGGGTCGGATCCGCGGGCGGTTTTGCGCGCGAGTGCCGTTTGGGGATACGACGATAATGCTGCTGGTGATGATAATGGTGAAATATTCCAAGTCCAGTGTTCATGTTCACATTCACATTATCGTTATTGTTATTGTTTGTAGTGGTCTGTTTGAGTCAGATTCGAGCTTGGATGTAGGAGTACGGGCGGGACAACGCTTGCTCGACTCACCTTGAGAAGTGATATAGTGTCATCATCATCATCATTGTAGGTGTCATAATAGTCATCGTTCTCGTCTTTGACAGTGAATCTGGAGATTTTGTGAACAACATCATCGAACGATGTTGGTTGTATTTCTGGAAGAGGAAGAAGAGGTGTGAACATTTCAATATGTCTGAGGAGGGGAGTATTTGGTGCTGTGATAGTAGCGCCTGCAGAGAGTTGTGAAGGTGAATCTGGATCTGGATTGTGATCCTGATCTGGATGCGATTGTGACAATGGATGCACTTTGATACCACCAGAGTCCTCCTCGTCATCAGATAGAGAAGTGGATAGTTCACTTTCTTTTGGAGAGGTTGTCGGCTTCTGGTCTGGTGAGCTTGTCTGAGAATGAGGACTATTGTGAACATCTTGTGACATTGTGAGTGGTGAGCTGTAGGGTTTTTCCATTGAGCAGTGATCAGAACAAGGCCGCGGGAACAAAAAGGAGGATAAAGGGACAGGAAACAATGCATGTTCTTGATGGAGACGCGTCTCAATGGTGTCTATTTGGCAACCCTCAAGGGGGTCCATGAATGCGCTGCGATCTGGTCCTAGAATTGATTCTAGAACAGGAGATATGATATGGGTCTCACTTGTGCGAAAAACTGAAGAAAATGTAGAAATTGGTGTTTGAGATTGAGGTTTCAGATCTTCCAGTCCTGAATTTGGCGATTCGGGCCATAATCCTTGGAGGCAAGGAGTGCCGCTTGAGTTCGAACTGGGAGGAGAGCTGTACGAAGAAGAGGAATAATAGGTTGCAGAGCTCTCTTCTGCTGTCTCTGCTCCTGACTCGGTCTCTTTGATGCTATTATTATTGGTGGTGTTATCGGCCATTAAAGGTCGTGTCCGTGCCTTGATCTCGTAGCCCGAAGTGGTCTCTCTCTTCTGTGCGGTTGTGTCAGATCCCTTTTCCGGAGTATCCATCATGTTGGTAGATGTCTTAAAGGATGTCTTTGTAGAGAATATATCGAACTGACCAACAAAGGAAAGACAAGATGGGATTGCATCTGGCAATTGTGACGGTGTTCCTGGGACTCAGACACAAACTCACTCACTCGCCTCCTCACGTGCTTAGGGCTAAGGTAGCATCTCTTCAGTCACTCTCCCACCCCGTTAGTGCCCTGTGGCTTGTAGCCAGATTGCAATTTTCCAGGTTTGGTTACTGATTACTGACACAAGAGGACTACCGGATGGACAACAGACATAGCGCTTCCAGATTTATGGCTCCAAAGGCGAAAGAAGGAGATGGGGAAGGAGTAGAATCAACTCGACAGGAAATCGGACACCTATTTATGATAGTTAGCAGGAATCAATTTAATCAAAGCAAGATAATCAGGAAACTCTACATCATATTCTTTTCAAACTCTTGGGAATCGATGTTTTTATACCTTTGTCACAAAGCAAGATCGGGTAAAGTCATTGGATTCAGGTCACAACCGAGAACAAAGGATAGATTATACATTAGGCAGGCCGACAAAGCCCATTGTAAAGTTGGCAGAAACGAGACAATGGAATATTTCCTTATAGTTCCTTTGTATTGTGTGCTTCAAAGCATTGAATATACCTAGGTAACCAGTTATAGCAGCACCTTGAACTAGTAACTGCTCTAAGTATCCAGGTAATATCAATACATTTACCTAAGGAGCAAAGATATGTGGTTATCTTGGTCCATCTGCCCTGGATTTGCCGTCTGCGGATTCGAGTACTGCCGGCTTTCAGCTGTTGATGTATAGTAGACTTGTTCAGAGACTTGTCCAAAGTACGGATGCCTTTTCACTTGGAGAGAAGGCATCTGATTCCTGATTTAAAAAGTCCATGATTGGAAAGGTCGATTTCCAAAGCACGTAACGAGAGAAATATTAGCCCGGCTAGTAAGAAAGTATTCGAGAGTACGGCATTCTGTGGTCACGATGAATAGGAAGTATAGAAGTATAGTGACAAGTATTTTGAAGAATCAGGATTTTTTTGATAGATCGGTTTCCACAGACTTCTGAGAAGTCTCGGCGTATACAATCTGTTTGAGAAATGATGAATCGACAGATCCACGTACGTTATTCCTGACAAACGTCCGGTGCATTGCATGCCTAAGGCCTCAGCACTTGCCAGGCATGCTTTCTTGCTCATGTCGCACATAATTCTAGCACAGTCCAGGCTTCGTATACCTGCTCCCTGCTCCTTTGCCACGTTCAATTATCATCCTACTGCTAAATGAGTGCCCTTAGATGCTTGTTACATATATGTGCATAGGACTGCCTTGGAGATATACAGGGGCTAATGTTTGATGCAGAAACCACCTAAATTTAATCTTCTTGGGCCAACCAACAAGACTGTGTGGAGATTTCAAGTCTTTTTTTTTGCTTCAACATCGAGTCACATGCAGTTGTCTGGCAACTTTGATCCAAAACGTTTAGAAGATGGCCGTCATAAAATGCTTGCATAATGCTACCACGCAATGACTACTGAGGAAGCAAATAGCCACGCGACATCTGCGCCCCAAAGTAGTTGCCCATCAGCATTCTTTGTTCGAGATTAAGCCCTAACGGGTCGGTCAACTAAGAACCTGGAAGCTTGGCGTGGGGGGGCCAAGAAAGTATTAGTTCCAACACCTAATTAACCAAAAAAGCATTACAGCAAACAGAGACGCTGAGAAAGGTGCATGTCGATTGGTGTGCCTGACGCCACATTCTGCCAGGTAAGACTGAGCAAGAATTGTGCCTCAACCATAACGCTGCTTTCTAACACCAGGATAGAAAACCTTGGATATCGACCACGCCATGTGAGGGTGCTGCCAGACATGCACCTGTACTCCATTCAGGGGCAAAGAAACACGCCGATCAACGAGTCTACGAGTGCATTTCTTCGCGTTTCCGCCGCCTCTTGCGTTGTGACAATCAGCCAATCCGACAGACAGACCTCTCTCCAATACCTGAATACTCCACACTATGACATCGAAAAGACCGAAGTCGAAAGAGTTTGAACTGCTGGAACGACCTCCTGCTGCAGCATCCAAAATGTTCGGCCGAGAATCTCACCCGAGGGCCTCTGTATATAATCTTGATCATAACCATGAAGCACAAGGTCCAGACGCCGAGCGAAAGAAAGAACAGATTAAAGACACTAGTCGGCGCACATCATTTGTTGCCTATGTCTTTCAGTCATGGCTATTTGAACTGTTGAGTCTGATAATAGCTCTCTTGGCTCTTGTCGCCATCATAGTGGTCTTGCAGGCATACAACGAGCAGCCCCTACCAAATTGGCCCTTTGGCATCACGATAAACTCTTTAATCTCTGTTTTTGCGAAAGTCCTAGGTATGGGACTAATGATGCCCATTGGCGAAGTTATCAGCCAAGCGAAATGGATTTGGTTTACACGACCTAGGAGATTAGCCGACTTTGAGGCTTTTGATGCAGCAAGCCGTGGGTCCTTCGGAAGCTTGCAGTTTCTCCTGAAGATAAGGGGCGGAATTCTTGCATCCACTGCCGCTTTTCTCACCATTATGGCTCTTGCCATCGATCCATTTATCCAGCAGGTAGTCTCATACCAAGGTCGTCCAGTTGAAGCCGGCCAGGCTACCATCCCTCGGAGCACCAAGTACGATGCTTATACATTTGGAAGTATCCTGGCCCTTAAAGACATCACTCTGCCAATGAAGGCTGCGATCTACAACGGAGTTTTCAACACAGATCAGTCGCTCTTCAGGATCATCCCGAACTGCCCAACAGGGAATTGTACCTGGCCGATTTATTCCTCCTTGGGGGTTTGCAGCGAATGCATCAACAGCACTGCTTCTATTATCAAAAATTGCACAGGGTCTGGATTTACGGAGGCTTGCACCATGTCACTCCCAGATGGGGGAGTCTCCCTTAATTCTGGAGGGTTCTCTATAGCTACCTTCCTTAACTCCACTACAAGAAACAAACTTCCTGGCCTTCCTTCCTACAAGAGTACCATAACTGGGTTTCAAGTTATGGCTCTCCCGGACAATGGAATAATCCATGATGCCCCCCCCACAGCCTACAGTTGCTCCATGTACTGGTGCGTAAAATCTTATCAAACTGTCGTCCACTCGGGAATATCGAATGAGACAATCTTGTACTCCTTCCCAAATGCTTCGACTGGGAATTCAGGGGTTTCTACGGATGCAAGAGGCTCTGTGACACTGGACCCGCGCCCAGGGCAGGATGGACCTTTTACAGTGCCCTTCGAGGCCGCTAATGCGATGGGTAGCTATTTGGCAAATCTGTTCGACGGACAAGCCATGGGCGGAATCGGGAGAGCATCATACTCCTCTGACACAATGGAGGCTTTCTACACGGCCATCACGGCAGGCACTCCGGGCAACAATTCGACGACCAATCTAAGTGGCCTCCTGGACAATCTCTCCATGAGCATGACCAGAACCATACGGCTGGATGATTCATCGACAGGCACGAGTATGGTCAACGGAACCGCTTTCAAGACCGTTACGTATATGAGCGTTCAGTTGTGCTGGCTTATCTTGCCTATAGTTATCTGGGTCATCGATCTCATCCTGGTTATCTCCACTATTTGGCGCACAGCGCGCGAGAGACTGGTGCCCTTCAAGTCCAGCAGTTTGGCTACTATCTTTGCTGGTCTGACGGAGCAGAAGAGGAAGGAGGTAGATTGCACGATCGAGACAAAAGTCGACATGGATCATGCGGCGGAGATGTTAACGGTCGCTTTACGAAGGGATGGTGACGGCAAGTATCAGCTGGGATGAACGATACATGACCTGGAGATCGGACAACAGTTCCTTTTTTTATGTTATAGTTCATCTTTTGTTTTCCTGAATTATCTATCGATTCCCTTGGTGTTTTCAGTCCAGATTTCTCCCTTATTGTCTTCATTCTCTTCCTCCATTTTTCTCTTTATCTATTTCTTATGTAATATTTATGGCAGATCATGCCACCAAATGGTTTTTCCTTTGTCATCTTCACCATCTTCTTGCTAGCTGGTCTTCGCATATAGAAGATTTCTTGGAAAAGGGCCTTCTAATCTCCCTATTTTTCTACTGCTTGTCAGTGCTACCAATTTCTATCTAGTGTGTATTTTTGATGGTTTCGGGAGTGCAGTACATGGCCTGAAAAGCGGGACTTGGGAAAAAAAAGATTATATGTACTGTACACGTATATGGGCGTCATCTCTGTCCATTTCCATCTTTGTATGTTAAGTATATGTTGTTTTCTAGATTAGTCTTGTACAAACAATACCACACTACAGTGAGAATGAACCCAAGGTGCCTAACTCTGACTGTTAAGTTAGGGCCTCCTATGTCACGCAAGTAGGTGAGTGCTCATTCCCGAGGCCGTCCTCGACTTGATATCACGAAATATAGAGGTACATCTTCATGTAATATAACCGGATCTTGGGACGAGATCAGACAGCATGACAACGATAACTGCGATCTAGTAGCAATCCAGTTGGTTCAGCGAGAAGCTCTTGTTTCCTCCGTACATTGGTACATCCATCCAAGGTAGATAAACTCACCAGCGCCAAGTCCACCCCTTCAGCCACGGCAGCATCCCACTCCAATCGATGGCCCGGCTGACTGTAACTGGCCATGGAAAGTTGCAGGTCGGGAGAGATGATCCTGCAGATGTGGGCCACCTTGCGCCCTCCGACGATGACATGGGTTGTGATGTGCCAGGGGTCCTGTCCCCGCACTTGGAGTGTTACATCCTCGGTTTCCTTTGCATCTTCATTTTCTGGGCTTTCGCTCCTGGTGTCGTGTTGTTGTCGTCGTTGAGACGCCGCAGCTACAGCCCTCAAGGTAACATCAAGCTTGTCCCGCGTCCACCACGACCACCGGAGTCTGCTTGACAGGATCTTGTCCTCGTCGCTGCTCCCGCCGAAGCGACGACCGCCAGGCAGAATAAGCTCCCAGGAGCACGTCAAGGTGAAGTACCTCCGCCGGAGTTCGAAGAGCGGGAGTCCCGACGCGTCTCGGAACTCACGCCGCTGGCTGTTGCTGAAGCTCTTGCCCTCGACGGTGAAGAGGGTCGAGCCGGCGTAGGCGTCTCTGATGGTGAAGTTGCGCCCCAGCCAGCTGTTGTCGCGCTGCTTGATGTTGATAATGGTTCTGGAGGGCGTCAGGTGCTCTTTTCGGATGGCGATTGGCTGTTGCGGTGCGGTGAGGCGCACCCGCTCGAGGTAGGAGATGGTTTTGTCGTTCATGGTTACTTATCTTTCTGTATGATCGATAACTTGACATTTGATACAGGATACTTATATTGGGATCATTTAATATTACTTTTCAATGACAGTCCAAGGATGAGCACTTAAATAAACTACAGACATGAGCAGAGATAGCTATCTAGCACCTAGGCTACTTCAGCTGAAAAAAGCAACGTTCTCAGCTGCAGGCACAGCCACGGCCCATGACAACATAAACAAGGCACCAAAATGGAAATGAGGCTGTCCATTCTGCATGTGCACCATCTCTGGTCGCACTTCAAATCATCAGTGGTCGCCCTGCCACTGCCACTGTCGCTGATCAATGGAACATAAAATTGGAAATCGACAAAAAGGAAAATAGAAATGAATATCAGTGGAAAGACCCCAGACAGAAAGAACTTGAAGTCCTCCCAGATTTCGTGCTGTCATTGCAGCTCCGGCTGAGATTCAACAGGGCGCATCTCCAACCATTCTTCTCGACGTCCTCTTATCTCTCACACCAAGCACAGTGCTCCTCATTGTCCTTGTTGTCCGCCCGGGAAACTTGCTCCTTCCCGTAGGAGCCAGTTGGGATACTCTCCGAGGTACTGTCCATCAGTACGAAGGTTTCGAGCCTTCTGTTCCTGGTGTTTTCCACGGGCAGGAGGTATGGTAACGAGAGTCGCTTTACCTTCTATCCCGACTACTTTGCGCGGAATGGGATAGTGTTTTCCAGTCTCTCGGATGCTGGAGAGACGCTTGACTTGGAGCTTGCCTGCAACAAGCTTACCTTCGTCTGTGTTGCACTCTGCTTTTCTGATGCTGTCGAGAAAGCCACCCTTGAGGAAGCGCACTTTCTCCTCCGGCTTGGGACAGATAATCTGGGGTACATGTGTCTCCCCATATTCGTACGATGGCGGTGATCTCTGACATCGTTGACTCTGATCTGTATGAGGACCTCCAACCTTCTCCGTGGGCTGCCGCTGCTCTTCTTGTTCTTTCGCAACAGAATGGCCCTTATCCGGCCGCAGATCTACATCTCCCAGCTTAACCGTCCGATACAAGGGTATATTCTGTTCATCGCGAGGCCCAAAGCAATGGAGCACCGTCCGGCCGATATCCGCGTATGTATACCGATCATCGACCAGCCTCGTCACCAGCCCGTCCAACGGTTTGTCTCGGCAGTAGCACATCTTCTCCAGAAACTGACCGATTTCGCAGGCTGTCATGTCGGCAATGACGCATCCGTGCAAAGTGCCACAGAAGATATCTTGTACCTATCTTCGCCCCACGGCCACTCGTTGCTGGACAGGGACTGGGGGCGGGGACGTGTTGAACGTGAAGCTGGACCCGAACGTAGACCTGAACCGTACAGGAAGGTTGGGATTTCCTGGCTGAGGTGCGGCTCCGATCTCGACTTGGTAGTACTCATGGGTATCGGGCTCTGATACGGAGGTGGCATTAACTTGTGAAGTTCTCCGTGTGAACGCGCCCTCCAGTACACCGGCTTTTCTCCGATTCGTAGGAGATATTGACCTACCGTCAACTGGGGCTTAGCTCGCCGCACAGCAGCTGAAGCTGAAGCATGAGCATGGCTGAAGGTCTGTCCTGGAACGTAGGATGCTGGAATGCTGAGATGAGCCGAATCTCAACTTCTTCGTGTCATTCGCCTTCTTACCACCGCCGCTGCTGCCACAAAAGATTCGACTGAACGTCTTCATTCTGACTGACGAGTGAGTGGTGAATGACACTTCCCCTGCTCTGCTCTTCTCTGCTCTCCACCGACGAGGAAACAACAATCCAATCCAATCAATCCTGAATGAAGGATAGGCTAGGCACCCAGTACCTAACGGAGGCTGCGTCCCATCCCGTCACGTTAGGTGGATATCGCGGTTTCTGTCTTGTCTGTCTGTGGTCGCGACTGAGTAGATGCTGTATCTCCGTTGATTACCTCGTTACTCCAGGTAAGAGGTAGGTAAGTAACGACGAGAGCTAGCTTCCACCGTAGCTTGTTCCCGCAGGGTAAAAAAAAATTGGAAAGTAAAAGTACGGTCACTGACCGGACAATTGAGATTGAGTTCCCTCATCGGTGGTGGTCGAGGACAGAGTCATCGTGAAGGCAATAACTATTGAGTATTCACCGAGTCTTATTTATACTATAGATCGGAGAGCAATAATGAAATTGTCTCGTGAATGGACAATGCCTTTGTCACAATGAATGCCATTGGGATAAGGTAACATTATTCTATACTTCATTCCTTTGTCCGTATTTTGCGAGTACGGATGTACTCGACGAATCCGACTCTTGTCGAGTTTCATTGATTGTTGAAAGAATGGACTCGGGACAATCCTATTCACGATTGATGGATAGTATCGCCAGAATACACCACATCTATCTTAGAATGTGAGATCTGAGTGCACCTAATCGGGTTTCTGCCTTTAATAATATATTGTCACCCAACAGTATCGCTCGACTACCAAAAGAAGCCAAGGCCATTACATGCAATCGGATACTGGTTTGTTGGTCGTCCGACATCATATTATTATCACATGATCCTCCCCCTTTCTCCTCGACTCGAACTCGCCGCGAGTGCCAATACCTAAGCATGATCTCGAGAGTTATGGAAGCTCAGTACCTGGAAACACCTCTAGGAGGCCTCCCAAAGCTCACGCGATTAGGACAAGGGGAGGGTGACAAGGCGATTGTTACGCGACAAGAATGCATGATTCCCATGCATAGCCACGATACTTGTTTAACGTTCATTGGTGATCGGTATGAGCACCTTTAATGTCGTCTATGAAAGTTACATCGCAGCTCAAGACTTTCTCTCATTGGTTTTATGGATCACGATTTGTCGAGCACAGTCTCTTCTACTGCTGACTTAAGGATCCCAGCTGTTTTGCCGCAAAGTACTTCGTAGTGGATATTTCTCATCGCATCAAATGCACCGCAATTTGTCTGCATGATAGCGATGTACTATACAACAGCACTAAAGGGACGCGAATCAATCCTCCTACTAGGTCAGACATACAGCCGCTAGGGGAGTAAAATAAGGATCCCTTCCAATCTCTCCTGAAACTACATTGGGTATTAACTGGCCCTATTTTAAATCCTTCCATTTACCATGCTCTCTATGTGTCTCGGCGTTGCCAAATATGCTTAATCTCGATATGTTAGGTGCACCAGGCAGGGCAGGCACACTCCAACCTCAAGCCTCGACAAGGCTCTCCGTCTCCCTGCTATGTCACAGCCCTCCATCAACTCTCAGCCTTGCCTCTCTCCTAACATTGCCATATCTATCGTGCTAGAGCCAACTCCCATCACAGCCAGTTGAAAATTGTGGGTGGCGCTTCCTTCTGATTAACTGTCTCTGTTAGGTGTACTTGGTGCCTTCGTCTTTGCTTGGATAACATGAATGGATCAGGCGGCTCTGGATTGCAAATCCCCCCTGATGGCTTGACGGTCCTTGTGGATCCGGACAACCCTTTCTTAGAGTAAGCATCTGCCATATTCTTGTCCTGCAATCCTACGCTGACCAAATGAAGCATCGTGTTTGTCCATGGTTTTACGGGTCATCCCGAAGAGACCTGGACTCACAACCGAGGGAACATAACCCCCTGCGATGGATGTAACGACGAAGATGAAGCGGACGAGCCCCCGGTAAAATTTCTAAGACTTGGCCTATTTGCAAAATGCCCGCAACAGGGACGTACCGGTCACAAAGCTGTTTATTGGCCTCGGGATCTAGTTCCACGTACACTCCCAAATGCTCGGGTTCTTACCTACGGATATGACACGCACATCAGGCACAAGCTTGGTCCTCCAGTGAGCAGGAATACTGTATATGATATCGCTGGGGACTTTCTCGTAGCACTGGAGGCGAAACGACGGCCGGACACATCAAGACCGGTGATATTCATCGCTCACAGTCTGGGAGGAATTGTCGTAAAGGAGATGTTGCGACAGTCGAGTGTCTGCCGAATGAGTCAAAGCCATCTCCACAAGATATTTGAGTCGACCGTTGGCATCATTTTCTTTGGCACTCCGCACGCCGGTGCAGACCCTCGTGGTTTCCCCCATCATGTCTTCCAGAAAGTCATCGAATTTCTCGGATGGTCGGTCAATGAGCAAATTGTCGATACGCTCTTACCATCTTCAGAGCGTCTGAGAGAGCTGAGAAACGAGTTCGTCTCCATAGCTCATCAAAGAAACTGGATCATACACTCCTTTCAGGAACAATTTGGCGTCTGGTTCCTTAATAACCAAAAGGTATGGTGACACCCTTGGTGCTGTCATCAGCTCTGTTCCTGATTTTTTTTAGGTTGTTGAGGACACATCGTCCTATCTGAACTATCCTCTCATCGAAACTACTGAACATATTGCGAGGAATCACATGGACATGTGCCGATTTACTGGATTTGAGGATGTCGAATATCAGAAAGTTGCTGCGGCCCTCAATAGGATCTCCAATGCTGTCTTCAAGCATTCCACAGCAATGGGATGCTTACCGCTGAGTAACCAAAGACGGATGCTGCTAAGCTCCCTTGGATTTGATCAACTCGAAGCCCGTCATATGAATATTAAGAACGCCCACGCGAAGACATGCAAATGGCTGCTCTCCAAGTCAGAATACTGTGACTGGCTTGATGTCAATAAACTAATAGAACATCATGGATTCTTGTGGATCAAAGGAAAGCCTGGCACTGGAAAATCAACCATTATGAAGTATGCGCTTTCCCATGCCAGGAGAACGATGAAAGACAGGATAATCATTATGTTCTTCTTCAACGCGAGAGGAGGCAACCTGGAGAAGTCAACACTTGGAATGTATCGATCCTTATTATTGCAACTACTCGAGAGAGTCCCGGAGCTTCAACGTGTCTTTGACTTGCTTCAGTCAACGATGTGGAACACCAGTGGCCAGCATATATGGACCGTAGAGATACTGAAGGAACTATTTGAGCACGCAATAAAAAGCCTTGGGAATCACCATCTGACATGCTATATCGATGCTCTCGATGAATGCGACGAGAAGCAAATTCGGGACATGATAGCATTTTTCGAGCATCTCGGTGAGCAAGCAATCGCAGATAATATTCGCTTTCACGTCTGCTTTTCCAGCCGTCACTACCCCCACATCACAATCAAGAAAGGACTCAGTCTGATATTAGAGGGCCAAGAGGGGCACAATCAAGACATTGTCAACTACTTAGACAGTGAATTGAAGATTGGGCACAGCAAACTTGCTGAGCAAATTAGAAGCGAACTTTTCAACAAAGCATCTGGAATATTCATGTGGGTTGTCCTTGTTGTGGAGATACTTAACACCGAGTATGACGGCGGTCGCGTACATGAACTTCGACAAAGAATCAGGGATATCCCTGCGGACCTACACGAGTTGTTTAGGGATATTTTAACAAGAGGTCCTCACAACAGAGGCGAGCTGCTGTTGTGCATTCAGTGGGTGTTATTTGCAAAACAACCATTAACACCAGAGGAGCTATATTTTGCAATTCTCACAGGCATTAAACTGGACGCAGCAATTGAATGGGATCCTGAAGAAGTCACACCAGAAGTTATGAGGAGATTCATTCTCAATTCCTCAAAAGGACTCGTGGAAGTCACAAAGTCAAAAATTCCAACAGTTCAGTTTATCCATGAATCTGTTAGGGATTTTTTGCTCAAAGAAAACGGACTCAGTAAGATTTGGTCTGACCTTGGGAACAACTTTCAAGTGCAGAGCCATGAGCGTTTGAAGCGGTGCTGTCTTGCCTACATGAACATGGATGTCACCAGTCATGTTGACCTGAGCCGATTACCAAAAGCATTCTCCCAGGAGGCCGCGGATCTCCGACAGTCAGCAGGCAATAAGTTTCCATTCCTTGAATACGCAGTCCGAAATGTGCTGTACCATGCTGAAGTAGCAGAAAGCTGCGGGCTGCCCCAAGATGATTTCCTCCAGAGCTTCCCCCGTTTGCATTGGATCAACCTTCGCAATCTCTTTGAAAAGTATGAGGTGCGCCGATATACACAGAGTGCAAGCTTGCTGTATATTCTTGCGGAGAACAATATGGCAAACCTCGTCAGAGTTTCGATGAGAATTTCGCCTTTGAGACACCCAATTTTTGATGAGGAGGACGAACGTTATGGTACTCCATTCTTAGCGGCCCTAGTTGCTGGCAGTGAGGACGCGGTCTGCGCAATGCTCGAATCGGAAGTCCACCGACACCCTTCAAACAGTGTGCTTCATGACCTCTATATCAAGTACCGTCACCACCCGGACGAACGGGTCCAGTATAAACGTGATCTCAAGTATCAAAAGGATAAGGCCATTCTTTTATACACAGCAGAAAACAACGACACAACACTTTCAACTTTTCTATTTGAGACGGGAAGGTATGATCCAAACCTGAGAGATAACAACGGCCGGACTTTACTTGCACAGGCAGCTGCAAGTGGAAATGAGGCCAGTGTGAAGTGGCTTCTTTCAACAGGGAGAGTAGAAGATCCAGACTCACGAGACAATTATGGTTGGACTCCACTATCTCTGGCGGCTGGGAATGGAGATGAGGCCATTGTGAAGCTTCTTCTTTCCACTGGGGGAGTAGATCCAGACTCAAGGGATAATCGTGGCCAGACTCCACTCTCCCGAGCAGCCGGGAATGGATATGAGGCCATTGTGAAACTGCTTCTTTCCACAGGGAAAGTAGTTCCAGACTCACGAGATGATTCTGGCTGGACTCCGCTATCCCTCGCAGCAAGGAGTGGACATGAAGCCATTGTGAAGCTGCTGCTTTCTACAGGAGTGGATCCAGAGTCAAGAGATCATAATGGCCGCACTCCATTCTCAGAGGCAGCTTGGGGAGGACATGAGGCCGTTGCAAAGTTGCTTCTTGCCACAGGGGAAGTGGATCCGGATTCAAGATCTATATTGGGCCAGACTCCACTGTTCCATGCAGCTAAGCGCGGACATGAAGGCACTGTGCAGTGGCTTCTTGCCACGGGAGAAGTAGATCCTTATGCTGCAGATATTTATGGGAAAACACCACTGTCAGTGGCGAAGTCTCAAGGATACAATAGTATTGTGGACATGCTTTTGGCCTATGCTGAAGAGCGCAAGCTTGAGATGTCATGCTGGAATTCTTGCCTACCTATGGAAGTGGACTAGGATGACTCCTGAACTACCGATCAGTTGAATGATTGGTCCCTGACAGAGAGGAGTCTTTCATTCTGCAAGATCAGAGCTCCGGTCATAGGCATTTGAATATTCACGGCAAGATCTGCTATCTATCTATCTATCTATATATATATATCTGTCCATCTATCGTCATTGTTAGCATTCAACTATTTATGGTATTTTGGAATTATGTTGTCTTCTCTTTATTTAAAAATCCCTTCAACTGCCTACTCTCCGATGGAAGTAGGCCCTTGGTCTCGCTTGCTTTTGATCCGAGTTGCGCATTGCGTCGCGTCGCGTATCTATATACTGTACATACAACGATGACAACCTAGCGCTGCGACTTTTTTTTATCATTCTATTATGCTACTGTACGTAATGTACATGTACATATGGCTGGGAATTGTAGAGTGTGTGTATTGAATTCCAGTGGAATGGAAGATGCCAATACAGATGCAGATGCAGATACAGAGATGTATGTGTATCTAATATCTAATATCTGATATTTGATATTAAGTAGATAGATAGATAGATAGAGCAACCAACTAACCAACTAACCGATCTTGAGTCTGGAGGCTAGGGCAGATTAAGATTATTATTATTATTAGCAAATAAATAAATGCCTCTACTGTACTTGTTCTGGCATTACGGCATCTGCGGCGTTGTATTTTTCTGCAGGTAGATATATACCAGATACCTATCTGGTTTACATCAGTGGTATGTTACAGCACATGGAAGTAGAAGTGATTAGAAAAAGTTCCATCATGGATCAATTAACCAATCAATTGATTAAATATCCCTTCCCCCGCTTAATAATATTAATAAGCCGGGAGGAAGGGGAATGAAAAATAAGATATACTACCGTACATGTACATATAATAGCATGATTAGAATACTGTACTGTACTGTACATTCTATTTAGGTAGTCGTCCTCCGCCTTGACCTGAACCGAAACAACCAAAACAACAACAATAAGCACGGACTCGCCAAGTGGGGTATAATATGATGTGACCGAACAGAGCGTATCCTTAAAGGCTCCCCCTGCGTAAATAAAAGGGTATTAATAGACAAAAAAGATGATACAATATGCGGAGGAGGAGGAGGAGGAGAAGGAAGGAATAACAGAAGCGTGATATATCCGTATGGATGGCAGGCAG
>JGI26055J44792_1000167_pt1 | contig 14920 bp, 9 predicted proteins | sample HigsolmetaGSP17D_FD_44792 | JGI IMG/M metagenome (IMG submission 44792)
CAGGCAGGGAAATGGAGGGAAGGAAGAAAAAAAGGAGCCGCGGGAGAAAAAAAATTGTCGAATTTAGATGCCGAGACGGGTCTTGCGCCAGTGCCTCCTCTTGGCGTTGTATCTGTAGTTTGTGTAGAAAAAGAAAGACATTTGTTAGCCCATTTTGTTCCTACTGAATTCTGCATGTGGTGGCTTGATTTGATTTGCGGAGCCCGGTCGTGTTATAAATTTATTTCAGGGAATCTGATTCGAAGGACAGATATATACGACTCGGACCGGGGCGCGAGTTTTTCTTCGAAATATCGAGATCGTATGAATGAAATAGGGAATTATTTACCTGATGGTGTTACCGGTCCTGAGGCGAATCCACTGGGGGATAGGACGGTTCTGCTTCTGAGCTTTGGCAAGCTTCTGCTTGGTACGGAAGGACTTGTGGCTCTGCAGAAGATTTCCAACGTTAGCTATATTGATGAACTCTGGAGAGATATGTCACGGCAGGAGACGTGAGGAGAAAAATTCCCCGTGTATCCGGCATCATATCAGGGCCGTAGATGAAGAAGTGCACTCACCGGCATCTTGAAGGCTTGTCGCGATGGCGAGCTGGGGTACGGACTGGCGTTGGTGATGTTGTCGAACGTCGACCAACTCTATCGAGGCTTCGGGGTGGTGATTTTTGTGTGGGTAGGGCTTAGTGTTTCGCTTGCGGAGAGGTCATGTGATGCGGTACCTGCCTCTCAGCGCATAGGTACTCCGTACTGGTATGCACCCCTTCTGGATGCTGTTATCTGTCGTGGAGATTTGCATGTCTACGATTTTGGTTCCAATTCGTGATATCTTTGGCATTTAAATTTCTGTACAAGTGCTTCAACCAAGATTGGAGATGCTTCTAGCACCCACGGATACAAGCCACCCTGCCCTTCCAGGATCTAACCTGACGTCCGTTCAAATGTCCTACTTGATGCTGATTTCTGAGTCTGCCAAGGCCTGCGCATCGCGATTGTTCTTGTAAGAGGCAGGCGTTGAGCCTTCAGGAGCGTCATGCGACGAATATTCAAGCTTTTGACTTCCGACGTTAAGATACGACTGGAACAGTGCCGAGGGAGGTTGTTTGCCAAGATCTTGAGTGATTTCATCTTCGCTACCATCACTTTGCTGCCTAGGCATAAGAAATTTAGGTAGGTACCTAGGTAGGATTATGTCTCTTTTTTCTACACCTGGACAGCTCGAAGAACCCCCACGCGGGGTGTGGCTTACCATCAGCAACAACCTGAGACGCACGGCTGAATATGATGGATCTTTAACCCTGCTCGCTCTTAGCGAGATTGACGAGAATGCACTAGAAATCTCCTATCGATATCAGTCTCGCGCGTCGAGCAATCGGAGATCTCCAATGTTTCAGAGTACAGACCGCGCTTGTTTCTTTAGGAATAAAGGACTATCGGCGAGTCGGCATCTTCAACCTCCGTGAGTCCGTGCACGGTTGGCACCTGCAGAACATCGATTCCTCCGACTCGCTTGTCGACCTGTCATGACAGTACCTGACAGTACATCCATGTAATTTTCCTTAGTTACGATACCAACAATATACCTTTCGGGAATGGTCTATCCGGTCCGAGACATCAGCATTCTGCGGGTTGCTATCCTGTGATTTTTGCAATCGGGATAAGGAGATTTCATTTCCCACTCGATACGTCGATACGAGCCTGTTCCCGCAGCTCCAATAAATCGTGACTCATCGGTGAATCATCGAAGGCCATGTTGCTTCTCAAGGTTCCAAGGTTCTCTATCGACCTTGCCTTGTTTGAGTTTGCTTCCGTGATTTTTTCGAGGCCAAGTCGATCCCGATGCATCATCTTATTCATCTTTGACTCATGATCGACAAGGTTAGTATGAAGATCAATAAGTAGGTACTACGTATGGTACTAATTAGCTCATCGATAGGCCCTTGCTTAAGGAGTCGTAGCAAGAACTTCGAAGGAACTCCCCCTTGACTCCTTGAGACGGCCCGTGGGGCGGCGGGATCCTTTTCTGGAACCCTACCCGCTGCGGGGCGCCAATGTGGCTAGCTCTCCTAGCCCGTCAGCCTGTGACACTTGCAAATATCACTATGACTCAAACAACTGGAAGAAATAATAATACAAGCTGTCTGGAACTGAGGATACGCAGGCAGTAGAATAATGAATCAAAATCAAGGTAATACAGAATTAGGCACAATAATTCTTATCTGTATAGTTGTTGGTGCCGCTGGGAGCTGCGGCGGACTAAGTACTGTACCTAGGTTCATCAGGCGCCCAGACCCCTACGCAGTGATACTCCGTGTCTATCAAAGTGGTGTTGCCCGAGATACAGAAGTTTGCGGGTCATGGCTGATGATGTTATTGTGCTGGCTGTTAGCAGTCCCCGTAATTGAAGCAAAGGTGTCTATGAATGCATATCGTGCACTCCTTTCTCATGGAATTTCGGCGATGGATGCACTGCGGTAGAATTAAGACTTGCTGTACTCCGTACTGTAGTAAAGAAATAATTTACTACGGAGTAGAGGTAGCTTGTCAAAACTCGGTCCATTTTATTGTTTAAAGGTCAAAACTATGCCGCGTACCTTATCTACCTGAAAGGAATGTGATCTTCGCTTATTTAGGAGTGCTGATAGGAAGAAACCTCACAATTCTTCGCAAGGACCAGTTGTTATCAAGGCATTGCCGATAAATTACTATCTGACAAGAGAACTGGAAAAGAGCCGTACCGTAACGGCGGCTTACCCCGTACGGGGTAACATCCATGGATCTATCCTACGTAAGCAGGCTGCAACGATCAGCAGTGGGCACGGGGACGGCCTCTTTGGCAGGCAGCAGCCGATGACGGTGTAGCGCGGTTTCAAGGTTGGATCCTGCACGACATTTCGAGCATGGATAAGTTCCTTTTGGCGCCACAGGATTGGTCCGGGTCGTGTACTCTGTATAAGCGAAGAACCATGTACGGAGCACTCCGTATTTTATATTTAGCATGCCCACAGGGGTGGAGCATGGCAAACAGAAGAACTGCTGAACTGGGGCTGAAAGAAAGCCTCGGAGAACTGCGAGTGGCTGCGAGCCGTGCATAAAGTCATAACAAAGGTCGGAAGAACGACACTCCGATACAGCTAAAACGAAGCTTGGCACGGCTGGCCGTCTTCTCCAACGGGTCCCAACGGGGCCGGGGAAACTAGCAGTCGCCCCGATGCGGTAAACATCTAGATCTACTGCTCCGTACTTTCGTCCGAGCAGGAACCTCTTAAAGACCCTCCTCTCCTCCAAGCTGCTGCCAGCATGCCGCTCACTCTGCACCGCTCCATGGTCTTCTCGCTCCCATTATGAGATAGGCCTATTCTTTTCATTCTCTCCCCTCCCCCTTTACCCCTCGCACGTCTCTCGAGGAGCGTCGATCCCGAGCTCGTTTTTCCTCTTCGGGGTGGCAACCTTGGGTCATAGATTGTTCACTGTATCTAGCAAACCGCGCGCCATCTGCTGTACAAACCAGCTCTTCGTTCAGAAATATAAGCCTCATTTTTTGTGTCTAATTAATAATTTTTGAGCTCTTACTGCAACCGACGGCGTTTCCGTGCGCGCTTGCTGCCATTTACCCCTGAGGCTTCGTCACGGTCAGAGAACACAATTATTATCAGTCGCGACCGGTGTTTGGTGTCGACCGAAAAGAGCATTTGTCGCCATGGACGGCGACAGTGGCGGAAAGCCTTCCCCCACAGAGAAGGCGTTGGAGGAGCCCCTGACGACAACAATTGGGGAACAGGTCTCTTCTCAATCCCCCGATGTCGAGAAGGAGAAAGTGAAAGGAACAGAGTCCGGGCCAGTCAATATACCAGAGACCACCGATGCGGATGCTGCCTTCGCCCATCTCCCCGAGCATGAGAAGCAGATTCTGAAGAAGCAACTCGACGCACCGACTGTCAGGATTAATTTCCTCGGTCTCTATCGATATGCCTCTAAGATGGATTTGTTGATCATCTTCGTCAGCGCAATCTGCGCTATTGCTGGTGGCGCTGCTTTGCCATTGTTTACGGTCTGTCTTTGACTTACAAATTACTAACCTCGTATCACGCGATATGCGATTCCATACTAACCCTTGTCCGTAGATTCTTTTCGGAGAGATGGCTTCTGTTTTTCAGCGTATCATGCTAAATACCATTTCATATGACGAGTTTTACCATGAGCTTACGCGCAATGTCCTTTACTTCGTGTACCTCGGCATTGGCGAGTTTGTGACCATTTACATCTGCACCGTGGGATTTATCTACACAGGCGAGCATATCAGTCAGAAGATCCGGGAGCATTATCTCGAGGCCATTCTGAGGCAGAATATCGCCTATTTCGATAACCTCGGTGCCGGCGAGATCACGACCCGTATAACGGCGGACACGAATCTTATTCAGGACGGTATCTCCGAGAAGGTAGGGCTCACGTTGACGGCGGTGTCAACATTCATCACAGCCTTTATCATCGCTTACGTCAAGTACTGGAAACTTGCCCTGATCTGCTCGTCTACGATTCTTGCCCTTGTTGTCCTCATGGGCAGCGGTTCCAGATTCATCGTCATGTTCAGCAAGAAATCACTGGAAAGCTACGGTGTTGGTGGAAGTGTTGCAGAGGAAGTGATCAGCTCGATCAGGAACGCTACAGCTTTCGGCACCCAGGATAGACTCGCAAAACAGTACGAAACCCACCTGAACGAGGCCGAGAGATGGGGGATCAAGCTGCAAGTCACTCTTGCGATCATGGTTGGCGCTATGTTCGGTATCATGTACCTCAACTACGGTCTGGGGTTCTGGATGGGCTCGCGGTTCCTTGTCGATGGAGAGGTCAAGAACGTGGGTCAGGTCTTGACGATCTTGATGTCTGTCCTCATCGGTTCTTTTGCTCTGGGGAATGTGAGTCCGAATGCTCAGGCATTCACGAGCGCCGTGGCTGCGGCTGCAAAGATCTACAGCACGATCGACCGTGCATCTCCGCTTGATCCCTCGTCGGAAGAAGGTCTGAAACTGGACCATGTTGAGGGCAACATTGAGTTCCGAAACATAAAGCACATCTATCCTTCGCGACCGGAAGTTACTATCATGGAGGATGTTTCCCTCTCGATACCTGCTGGCAAGACAACTGCGTTAGTCGGGCCCTCGGGATCTGGCAAAAGCACGGTTGTCGGGATGGTGGAGCGGTTCTACATTCCCGTCGGCGGTACCGTTTTGCTCGATGGCCATGATATCCAGACACTCAATCTCCGCTGGTTGCGCCAACAGATCTCGCTAGTCAGCCAAGAACCTGTTCTGTTCGCCACGACCATATACGAGAACATCAGATACGGACTTATCGGCTCAAGGTTCGAAAACGAGCCCGAGGATAAGATCAGAAAACGGATTGAGGATGCAGCAAAGATGGCCAACGCCCATGACTTCATCATGAGTCTGCCGGAGGGATACGAGACGAATGTCGGCCAGCGTGGCTTCTTGCTCTCGGGAGGTCAGAAACAACGTATTGCCATTGCTCGTGCTGTCGTTAGCGACCCAAAGATCCTTCTTCTCGACGAGGCCACATCTGCCTTGGATACCAAGTCCGAGGGAGTGGTTCAGGCGGCGCTCGACAAGGCGGCAGAAGGACGAACGACTATTGTGATCGCTCATCGGCTATCTACCATCAAAAATGCACACAACATTGTGGTCCTGGTCGGTGGGAAGATCGCGGAACAAGGCACGCATGATGAACTCTTGGATCGCAAGGGCGCTTACTTTAGGCTTGTTGAGGCTCAGCGTATTAACGAGGAGAAGGATGCGCAAGCTGTGACGACAGAGGACGAAGACGAGGAACTCGCCTTGAAGATAGCTCGAACTAGATCCGCCAATAAGGAGGGACTGGCTTCTCAAAGCTCTGACGACGAGGGGTTTGAGGAACCAGTCAAGCGGACTGACACGAAGAAGTCGCTTTCGAGTGTTGTCCTTTCAAAGAGACAACCAGAGACCGCTCAAAAGTACTCTTTGTGGACCCTGATTAAATTCATCGCCTCCTTCAATCGACCCGAACTGCCCTATATGATCATCGGTCTGGTTTTTTCGATGCTTGCAGGTGGAGGGCAGCCAACTCAAGCCGTCCTCTACGCCAAAGCCATCACTTCAATCTCACTGCCCCCGAGCATGTATGACAAGCTCAGGCATGATGCAAACTTTTGGTCACTGATGTTCCTAGTTGTGGGGATTGTGCAATTTTTCACTTTCTCCACTCAGGGGGTCGCATTTGCCTTCTGCTCTGAAAAGCTGATTAGTCGGGCGCGGAGTAAAGCGTTTCGGGCAATTTTGCGTCAAGATATTGCCTTCTTCGACAGGGAGGAGAATAGCACAGGCGCCCTGACCTCCTTCCTCTCGACCGAGACGAAACACCTGTCCGGCGTCAGCGGCGCGACACTGGGAACCATCCTGATGGTTGGCACGACTCTGGGAGCTGCGCTGGTAATCTCTATTTCCATTGGGTGGAAATTGGCGCTTGTTTGCACGTCTGTAGTCCCGGTTCTCCTGGCGTGCGGATTCTACAGATTCTGGATGCTTGCCCAATTTCAGCAACGAGCCAAGAAGGCCTATGAAGGATCTGCTAGCTATGCATGCGAGGCTACCTCGGCCATCCGCACGGTCGCGTCCCTTACAAGGGAAAAGGATGTCTGGGCCGCATATCATTCTCAGCTTCAAGACCAGGGGAGGAAGAGTCTCATCTCTGTCCTCAAGTCTTCTACTCTCTATGCTGCTTCTCAGGCACTCACCTTCTTCTGTGTCGCCCTTGGATTCTGGTATGGAGGCACTCTTCTGGGCCACCACGAGTATTCGATCTTCCGGTTCTTCGTCTGCTTCAGCGAAATCATCTTTGGCGCACAATCTGCAGGGACCTTTTTCTCGTTCTCCCCAGACATGGGCAAGGCCAAGAATGCCGCCAACGAGTTCAAGAAGCTGTTCGACAGAAAGCCAGCGATCGACGTCTGGTCCTCTGAAGGAGAGGTGGTTGAGAATGTCGAAGGCACAATCGAGTTCAGGGATGTGCATTTTAGATATCCGACCCGGCCGGAGCAGCCTGTCCTTCGAGGTCTCAGTCTGACGGTCAAGCCGGGCCAATACGTGGCCCTCGTCGGTGCCAGTGGATGTGGAAAGAGCACGACCATTGCCCTTCTCGAGCGCTTCTACGATGCACTCGCGGGTGGCGTCTTTGTGGATGGGAAAGACATTACGCGCCTGAACGTCAACTCCTACAGGAGCTTCCTGGCGCTCGTCAGCCAGGAGCCTACGCTGTACCAGGGAACCATCAAGGAAAACATCTTGCTCGGAACCAACAGGACTGATGTTTCGGACGAGGAGATAGAAAAAGCCTGCAGAGATGCCAATATCTATGACTTTATCATGTCACTCCCGTAAGTTTCTCTGTGTTATGCTTTGATTCTCTTTTTCTTGACTTGTTGACTGACATTCCATCAGTGAGGGATTCTCCACTGTCGTGGGCAGCAAGGGAGCCATGCTTTCCGGTGGGCAGAAGCAGCGTGTGGCCATTGCCCGTGCTCTTCTCCGCAATCCCAGGATCCTGCTTCTCGACGAAGCCACTTCCGCTCTCGACTCCGAGTCGGAGAAGGTGGTGCAAGAAGCTCTGGACCGAGCTGCTCAGGGACGCACCACTATCGCCGTCGCACACCGTCTCAGCACGATCCAGAAGGCCGACGTCATCTACGTTTTCGACCAGGGCAGGATCGTTGAAAGCGGGACCCATCACGAGCTCCTCCAGAAAAAGGGCCGCTACTACGAACTGGTCAACTTGCAGAGCCTGGAGAAGAATCAATGACGGCGTCTTGTCTGTCGTCGTTCTTCCCACAATACCTTTTCTCTGATGCACATAGCATCGGGTATACAAGCTTAATGTATTCTCTGTTCCTATTACCTCCTCTCAGCGCACATACAGGATATCACGGAGAGATTCCCTGTCTGTTTTTTGTCGGAAGTGTTTGGAGTCTTCGGCCTTTCTGATGATTGTTTAGAGGTGCATGTACATTTTGTTGATGGCCACGCTTTAGCTGATGAGAAAAAAAGACATCGAGAGAAATGTCCGGGGAGATGTGAAACTTTTTGCTTCCTGTAATGTACACTTTTTGTTTCGGCTGTGCCTGTTATCTCTTCCACTGGAACCTCCCATCTCCCCGCATCATATAGTGAAGTGTTATTGAACTCGTAATGTATCATGTCGCATACGTTCTTTTATCCCTGTCGACTCCTCGCTGCCGCTGCATGTCCCACTTTATGCGTTCCTTGTCTATGGCCATACCTCTCCCATCTAGAAGATGCATACATACGGTGTATAATTATTTATTTACACAGCCATTCATTTTCAGGAACCATGCGACGGCCGGGATCTCCACATGCTCGTCGCGTGGGCATAGGGCAAGATCAGCTTGATTAGATAAGCAAAAAATGTACTGTGTACAACTCTTATGCATCTTTCTGTGTTATTTGAAATGAGGAAATAAAAAATCTTGCAAGACATAATTCATGATCCTGAGGATGCAGGGAGGTAGCACTACCGAGTACCATCTCCTGTGGTCTTGATTGGTTTTCAACAGTACCACGTATCCTGGGTGCGGACTGTAATCGGACAAACCTGACAGGCCGCGAATGGCAGCCCCTAAAATTCCACCCGCGGTGCCTGAGGCCCCACCGGTGCACAGCCAACCTGACAGGGGCAGGGACCCACATGCGGCGATCTCAGGCCGACCCGACGGTAACGCCAATACATACAGTAGTAGGAAGATCGATCTGATTCGGTATCTATGTCAATCCCAAGCAACCAGACCAACGCTTTGTAACCCATAAATAATAAAACAATGTCAATAACAATGACAAGAGAAATCAACCTAATCGCCCGCCCCAACGCCAAACTCTGTTTCCACGTCGACCTGCCGCACGCCCCGCGCCTCCGCGATCAGCCCCATCAGGCCCTGCCCGACGTCCTTGATCTCGTTGTACACGTGGAGGAGGCGGATGTGGCGCCGCACGGTGGCAGCGGCGTCGGGGGATCTGGTTCGTTTTTTTTTCCTTTTGTTAATAATATTGTATTGTATAGGTGATTTGGAGGGAAGGGAATCCGATTGATGACAGACGCTAATGGAATAGAGAGGACGGACGTACTTGAGCTTCGATCGCGTCTCCGCGAGCTGCGACTCTGTCTGCGCGATTTGGGACTCGAGGTCGGCGATGGATGCGCGGAGGGCGTTCTGCATGTACTCCGTGTCGATGGTTAGTCTGGGGTAGTATAATCTAGATGATGGGTATCCACGATGTGTAGGTATGCACACGTATGGATGGATAGATCTCTCATCATTCATCCTGCAGGAAATAATGTGGAATGTGTGGGGAAATAAAGAAACGGGTAACTCACAATCTTCCTCTGCCGCTGGGCTAGCTGTGCCGGCGAGAGATCTGGTGGAGGATCGTCCTTGCGATCATCGTTTCCCGCGGGGGGCGTTGCGGATGTGTCTCCCGGTGTCGTGGAGGAATTGTTGCTGCAGGCGTCGTGATCGTCCGCAGACTCTGGAGGGGCCATCGGAGGCGGGTGCGACAAGGATCGATGCTTTTCTCTTCTTCGATCAAGGTGGAAGAATACTGTAATATCATCCCCATGGAGTTGCTCGGCACTTGTCGACAATCGGGCGGAGCGTCGCGCGGCTTGGCCGGCCCGTCGCTCGGCCGCCGTCGTGCGCCGCGTCGGAGGCCCGGCTGCTTACGTCTTTGTCCTCCTCCGCCTCGCACCCGTCAGCGGGCGTCGTGCGTTTGCTCCTCGACGTCCTGGCATGTCCGCGTCTGCTCGGCCTCCCTCCGCCTTGCCTCCACCATCGCTATAAGCCATAGCATGACCCCTGCCGGACAGCGCTCGACGCTGCCTTCCTCTCCTTCCTCCTGATTGTTGCGGACGCAGGCTCCCCGCTGCGCAGCCTGGCCCCTCCCACATCCTGCCTCGAGCCGACCTGACCTGCTTCTTCTCCTCCCCCCTTGTCGACGCCAGCCCGGATGGCCAGGTCGGACAGCCTTGCGGTGCTCCTGGCACTGCTCCTGGCCCGCACGGCCTCCGCCCATGGTGGCCATGCGGAGCTTCCAGAGGGAGAGGTCGTTACAGATGATCCAATTGTATGTCCAAGTCCAGCGCAAGGCATCCGTGACGGCATCGATGGTGCGGTTCGCTGACCATGACTTTTTTTATACGGCTCCTACAGGACTCGGTATTATGGATCCATATGATTTTGATGGGCATCGCCTTTGGTGTTATCTTCCCATTGGGCATGGTTCTTGGGGTACGGATGCATTCCACTTCTCGCAGGCATTCCGTGCAGCAGAAATCCCCAGCGGAGGGGTAAAAAGAGAATAGAACACTTGACTGACGGCTGCAACCCGCATCTCTACAGATCGTCCGCTCCCGATGGCACGTCCCGGTCCAGGTCATCGGGACGATTTTCGCCGTGCTGGCCTTCTTCATGGGACACGCCCACAAGGGCCGCCAATTCGCCAAAAACATCCACGCCGCGTTTGCCAACTCCTTGATGCTCATGCTCGTGATCCAGGTCGTGCTGGGGGCGTACCTGAAGCTTCACCTCAATAAGGGGATCAACGGCCGGATCCGTCGGTATGTCGTGCTCGGCCATGGAGTGCTGGGCAAGGTGATGCCCATCGTGAGCTGGGTCCAGATGCTGTTTGGCGGTATCACGGCCCTGGGCTTCTGCCGCGGGGACCATCTCGGCCAGTGCCTGGCGCACTTCATCATGGGGAGTGCTTTCATCGCGTACGGCATCCTGCTCACCATTCTACTGCTCGTCGGCCAGTACTGGCTGCGCCGCACAGGCCGGAGCCAGGAATTCTTCGACTCGCTGGTCATCGCGGCCTGGGGGTGTGTTAACACGTTCACAGAGCATCGCTGGGGACAGCCGTGGGTCCACAACGATCTCCAGCACACGACGATGGGCATTGTGTGGTGGTGCGCCGGTCTGCTGGGCCTCTGGCTGAGCAGGAAGAGAAACGGCCGCCCGAAGCGCAACCTGGTCCCCGGCATCGTTATCCTGCTCACCGGATACGCTATGTCTGGGCACCCCCAGACCCTCCCGCTCAGCACGATGATCCACACGGTGTTCGGATACACCCTGATGGCGGCGGGCGCCACGAGGATCATCGAGATCTCCTTCGTCTTGAAAGACCGGAGCACGCTCAGTCCGGACGGTTCGGACCCGAGCAGCTTCCAATATCTGCCGCCATTCGTATGTCCTTTGAAACCATTTTCGTTGGAATCTGAACTGACAGAGCCGTAGCTACTCTACGCCTCCGGATTCCTCTTCATGGGCGCAACGGAGGAGCAGACGAAGCTCCTCAGCGACGCGCACATCGACCACGTTTCATACGTCCTGATCCTGTACAGCATTGCATTCATCCTCTTCCTCTGTAAGTCTTCCATTCTCCCACCCCTCCTGGTGCTCGGAATCCTCCCAATGCTAACGCTATACCCCATCCAGTTGTCAATATCCTCCTCCACATCTACGCCGTCCACGCGTTTCCCAGCTCCGCCACGGTTAACAACCACACCATCAAGGGAAGCAGCCGCCCGAAAGCCCACCGCTCCCGATCATCCGCCTCGTTCTCGCAGGCCAACGGCAGCGGGTTTATGAACGGCCGCCTCTCGCGCGCCGAGGCGCAGCACATCCACGACGCGGAGGCGTTCGAGCTGCAGGGCTTGATCTCCGAGGAGGATAACGACGAAGACGACACGCATAGGAAAGGTGAGGATGAAGAGGACCCGCACGCTGCGAAGGAGACGGCCAGGGCCTGAAGTAAGTAATCGGGGGAAAAAAAAAGGAAGAACCCTGAGAGGAAGAGCGGGGTGAGCGATTTGGGGGAATATATTCATTGCATTTTGCCTTTTTGATTTCCTTTTTTTAACTGGGGAAAAAGCCACCGGAGCAGCCCTAGCCTCGACAACATCTATCCATCTTAGATAGACCGCAGTGAGAAGGAAGTCCATGGTTCTCGTTTTCGCTCTTCAATTCTACTATATGTTAATGACATGGCATGGCCTTTGTTTCTTTCTTTCTTTCTTGCTTGCTTGCTTGCTCGCTCGTTTGCCTGCCTGCCCTGCCCTGCCCTGCCCTGCTAGTTTCCTTGCTGTCCCATATATCTGGTTCATCATCATCGTCTTTACATCCAATCTCATTGTTATCCCATCCGCATTGCTCGCTGGTTTCGGTTTTTGGTTTTTGTTTTGGTTCTTTAGGATTCAAAGGCGGCGTTTTCGTGTCGTATCGTATCATATTATTTCATTTTCGCATCTATCCATCGATCACTATCATATTATTGCTGTCCAGACAGCTGTCTGTCAATCGATGTCTGTGGAGTTTGGTTTATAATTGATAATTATCTATGTAGAGCAGATAGGGACAGACAGAAAGAATAAAAATTGCTCTGCAATCGAGAGAGATGATGAGTTACTTGTTCTCGATTGGATTCTATTTGATTAATAAAAGTAATTAAATTAGTTAGACTCATTGCTTCGTTTTAAGACATTACTTTTTATCCTGCACTATCGTACATAAGTAGTACATGATCGTTTTCTTTAGCTTCTCGAAAAAGCTGTTGTTCGAGAAACATCATGCGTGCAAATCACAACGGAGTAAATGTCCGTTCTGGTTCCGTCTTTCCACCTCCTGCTGGTTGGCGGGACACGTGTAATTAGTAGGGTATGGGTATGGGTCCTTTCGATGGACTTATGTCCTGACGGGAGATGGAATCGTATCCTCCGCCGGTTCTTCATTTCATCACTTCAAGCCCAAGCCTTTCCATGGAAAGGAAGCTCCGCAATCACGAAATTAGGAGGGCCTTGCGGCCCATGAGAGACGGTAGTGAAACCAGCCGGCTAGTAAGTAAGTTCTGTGGCTTTGGATCCCGCCTGCCTTTTCTTCTTCATATCTTCCGTTATGAGAACATCTGTTCTTTCCCTGTTCATTCTGGCGATAGTATCATAGTCCAGTACTTAAGGCGCAGCCGTCACGACCCCGTCCAGCGGAACGGCGCTGGGATTATTAGCGTTGACATTCGCATTATTGACGGCAGCGGGCACGGCCGCAGGGGTGGCCGCAGCAGCCGCGCTCTCGATCTGATCCGGGAAGAAGGGATGGAGCGGGTAGATGGGCGCGACGTTGCGCTCGCCGTCGAAGAGGAGCAGGTTCTGCAGGGGCTGCTCGCGCGCGCTCAGCAGGTTGATAACGTCCTGCGCGAGGCTGCCGCCGACGAAGGCCGCCACGGGGCTCAGCTCGCTGCCCAGGTTCTGCAGGAAGCCGCGCAGGAACTCCGACGTGAGGGTGGAGATGTCAAGCTTGAGCTCGCGGTGGCGCTCGTTGGCCAGCTTGGTGAACAGCTCCAGGTCCGGGCGCGAGAAGGTCGGGAACCGCCCGCCGGAGAGTTTCTGGAACTCCCACAGCGCGCGGAGGCAGGTCAGCAGCGGGGTGACGGCTCGCCGCTTGCGCGAGTTGCGGGTGAAGTCTTCGGGCAGGGGGGAGGTGTTTGCGAGGATGAGAGGGGAGTAGACCTCCCTCTTCGTCACCATCTCGATGATCTTCTCGTTCTCCTTCTTGGTCGTGATGCTGAGGATGCTCCGCGTCGGAGTCTCCTGCGGAGGGGAGGGAACGTTGGACTTTTCGCGCTCGATCACGAAGTCGTGCATGATCAGGTCCGCGAAGACGTAGCCGTAGAATCCATGGAGACCTGCGGCGTAGAAGGGCCGGTTGGAGAGGCGGCAGGACGCATTGATTGTCGTGAAGGTTGGGAAGTCCAGCTCGGTCGCGATGATCACGTCGAAGCGCGCAAAGAACTCTGGCGGCTTCGACCGGACGTTATCCGTGTCGACGTGTATCTGGACACGGGGGTTCATGTTATGAATCTGGGGGCCCGCGGCTTGGGCACGCTGTCGTTGCCGTCAGCACTAATTCATACATGCCATCATAGATGGAGGATGAAGGAAAAGAAAGATCAGACATTTTGGCCCACATGCTCCTCTGTGAGGAAGAACTGTGCTCCCAGGTCTTCCTCAGTGACCACTTCGTGGTCGAGGATAGTCAGCGATCCGATGCCGGCCAACACGAGGTTCTTGGCGACCTCGTTGGCCAATGCTCGGATGGTGATAAGCAGGATGTTGGCAGACCGCAACCTGGGGGAAGTTGTCAGCCAAGAGTCTCTTTCTTTGGTCAGTATCTGGCAAGGATGAGATTACTTCTCCTGCGCCTTGACTCCCCACAGCCTGATCTGCCTGTCGTAGAGCGCGATCTCATCTGAAGGAACCATGGGTTAGCTCGTCACCTTAGAGATCACCGGATCACCTAAGCTCACCAGCGCTGATCGACTGGATGGTGTTCTCACGGGCTTCCATGGCTGAATGATGGCTGAATGACAAGCACTGCGTTCTTTCTGGGAGATATCCAGGATATTTTTAAATGGAATATGAGGTTCAAGATAGGGACCGGATTAGAGGTAAACAGTGGATTCAATTGCAGATATTATGTTTAAGAGAGAATTGATTCGATGGCAGATTTGAAAGCCAGCAGAAAGCACGCGAGATGAGATGACTGAAGAATACAAAGTGCTGCGTAGGTTATGGGGGCCAGGTAGGTAACGAGGAAGGAAGATGGTGTTCAAGAGAGGGTTGGAGTTGGGAGTGGAAAGGAGAGGATTCAATGGCGGTCTGGATGGGTCACCGGACAGAGACAGCACACATGCAGGGGCCCATGGAGGTGCAGACGAAGCGCAACACGCTGGATGCTGCTCTGGACGGTCTCTTGTGTCTTGTCCGGAGTGTTGATGTCGATGTCTCGGTCGCCGTCTATCTCCGGCTATCACGTG
>JGI26055J44792_1000177_pt1 | contig 14482 bp, 10 predicted proteins | sample HigsolmetaGSP17D_FD_44792 | JGI IMG/M metagenome (IMG submission 44792)
ACCACAGGGCAAAGCATATGAATCTCGATATCTTCTTCCTACTTTCAAGTCCGGATGACAATCCATTGGTGCTTGGGGGTGTATCAACTATCAATTCAAGGGTTTGTTAATTGTTTTCAACAAGGGGGAGCACATGAATGGACCCATCTATTGCAATCGGATTTTGAAGCGTTTTGCCTTACCGTTTTATAAGAAGGTCCGAAGGGAATTTGGTGAGGCAATATGGCAGGATGACGGAGCCAAATACCATACTTCCAAAGAGGTGAAGAAGTGGCAAGAAGATCATAGGATGACTCGAATGGAATGGCCTGCACAATCCCCTGATCTGAATCCCATTGAAAATCTATGGCATATCATCAAGAGGAAGATCTGTAGACGACGTCATAGAATTCAATCCCTTGATGAATTAGCCGAGATCATTATCAAAGAATGGGACCAGATTAGTATGGATGAAGTTAGGAAGATTATAGGGAGTATGGGGAAACGCTGCCGCGCCTGTGAGAAGGCAAGAGGGGGATCCACTAAATACTGATCTATATATTAATGGCATGATCTGACTAGTCATATATTGAAGTTTGAAGTCAAATGGTCTAATATTGGGTCAGTTATGAGCATTGGTATGAAGGGGTTATGTAGCGCCTCGCTTAGGAATCATAGCGCTGTCCAATGACTTCCTCGGCCCCACTGTACATATATACTTGATATCGAATTGACATTCTTCTTGATCTACTCCCTTCCTGGTCGTTACGTGGCCTCTCTCCCGGCCTAATTCCTTCTCTCCTTCGGCTAGCCTGCCTTTGCAGAGGGTTTGCCGATTAAGGCAGTTCACTATAAAACTAGCATATTTCGGATCATATTTTCTCAACAGAATTATATTGCAAGAGTATTATTAAAATATACCTATAGATAGAGGACTGAATGTTATAGCCGGAGTTGGCATAAAGGAGGGGTATGTCATACAAAGGTCATGTGACATGGATCAAAATGATCCATCTGCCATCTTGATCCAACAAGGCCTATGATCCAACACCCTGAATGATCCAAACAACCCACCGATCCAGACAGGCAGGCATGTATATAATGACGCTCCTTTCAGACAGACTTCGACCCTTGTGGTCGACTCACATAGCAATCCGGCATATAGGCGTTGCTAGTAACACGGGTCTATTCTTACTGTTATATTGCTCACCCCCTCGTTTTCTGTCTTCAAGATAAACCAAACGACCCCTTTGGTCTAGTCACCTAGGCCTGTCGTTACAGTTAAATGTGCCCCTAAGACTCGTAGTTCTTTATTAATAAATTATCTTTTTAGATAGGGAATTGATTTAGGTATCTTTTAAGAGTATTTTTTTAATTCCTACAAATATGACTTATTTTTTAAGCGCGTTACCGCACCTAATAGGCGCCTTCAGTTAGGGCATAGCCCCGATCACGTGATACGCATGTAATACAATAGGTACCTCCCTTCGGGCTGCCTACTAGGCTCCAGTGTTCAGTTGGCTACTAATCCAACCCCTCTTATCCCCTTGCTGCCGAAATTGTGACACCTTGAAGGCTATTTGAAAAATAGTGAGACTCTTCTTGGTGGTAATTTTTGTAATTCCCTGGTATCATGACCTAGTCCCTATAGTATAATTATGTTGCGAAAAGAAGCTCTGAAATGTGCTAGTTTTGCGGGAAAATGGGGGTTGTTTTCAGAGACTTTCTGTTACAACACAAAGCGGAAGGACTAACAGAGAGGGGGTCGTCATGTGACACCAGGGGATCCTCTATGATCCAACTCCATGATCCAACCCCGCGATCCAAGACTACGATCCTGACCTACGATCTCGGAGGACGATCCAGGCAAGGCATCATGTATATAATGGCACTCGTTCTAGATAGATTCGGACCCTCGTGGTCAACTCATGCAGCGATAGGACACCCTAAGATAGCAATAGCACCTCGTTACTCATCCATATCTGACGCCCTTGTCTGTCTTCAAGATAAACCCTACGACTATCAAACCACTCTAGGCCTGTCGTTACACTTTCGAACTAGTACTGTACATATGCATCTGCTATACTTGAAAGTGGGCAAATAAGATTTCTGGGCCGAGGTCAACTCATTCATTCCATGATGTGGTCTACACAGATTTTCTTTTTTTTTTTCTTTTTTTTAAATAGATATTGCCAGAGTTGTCCTCTCACACCGATAGCCAATACCAGTATGGGAATGCTATCTGTGAACCAGCGCAGGATGCCCGTGATGCCAAAGCCAAGATGCAGGCGCCTCAGTGCCTTTCATGGGTCATGATCCTTTATCCTTTTTTTCCTTTATCAAATCCGCCCAGGCATCTCCGGCCTTTTTCTTGATCTCCTGTACCGATTTTCCACGCAGTCCTTCCCAAATTTCGGCGGTGTCCTCAGGAACAAGCTTTTTGTTACCGTCACCATCCGTGTCCATAAGTGTGAGCAAAACATTGATCACCCAGTCTTGGCAGTTCTTTTTACCGTCCTTTGGTGCCTTCTCATTTTTCATAACTTGGACGGCTTTGGACCGCTCTGTCGGAGTCAGATTTGCGATTTTGCACTTTCCCACGGAGTGATTAGATGGTAACACCACTTCACGAGTTTCAAATTGGAACAACCAACGCTTGTTTTTATCAGGCAGCTCGACATGGAGGAGCTCACCCCAAGTGTTTGGTGGTTGATGAATAATGAACCCCCAGTGAGATTCATCATCAGGGTCTGTTCTATCACGGAATATTCCAATGGAGAGCTCAAAGGTCTTTGTGGCCATAGTTTTGTTGGTTTCACTGTTTATGCCATTGAGCCGAAGTCCGCTGCATCATAATGCAATATGAGGGGAAAAAACTTGCCTTAAAATAATCAACACTGAATTCTGAAGAAATGTAACGCAGCACGTGTAAATTCAGGAACTTCGGGAGACTGTTGACTGACTCGAACGTGTGGACTAGAAAAGTACTTGAGAAGACTACTTGAGCCATGATTTATAGATACTTCCTTCCTTTGGACAACGTAAGATTCTTCCAAAGGCTTTTTACTAATCTTTTGAACCCTTTATAATAAGTGCTTCTGCCACCTGAGATCCTCAGACAGTCCTGATAAAGGGAATGAGTGTGTATCGCATTGAACGGAGCTGGATGAGGACCACAGATATGAGCATATCAAACCCTGCGGTGGACCTATACGGGCAGTTTAGTCAATGAGTTGATCTGATCTGAGACCGCCCCCTCCTCCTCACTCATTCAACAAATTCCGTGTGCTTTGTGGGATCAATCACCTTTGAAGAAAAGACTTCCTTTTTATAACACATATTTCTTGCTCCCTCGACGTTGGATAATTGATTTGCTCAGATATCAGATGGCGTTTTCACAATGGCGCCACTATATTAATATATAAAGCAAATGGGCTCGATTGATAATCGACGACTTCCGGTAGCAGGTATCAAGTCATCATAACATAATCCATCGATCAAAGTCGTGTTTCAAAATAATTCACGGCTTCGTGATAAAATGATGAATGGGGGTACTCGTGTAACTTTAAAAAAAACTTCTTCATAACTTGGGGGCGGTCCGATGAAACAAGCAAAGCAAACAAGTTCAGGCAGGGAATATTTGCGCGATATGCCGACAAATCACCGAGCACCTCGATGCGCCACGGGAAGGAAGGGCGTGGATATATCCATAGCCGCCAACAGATGTTTCTATGTTGTTTAAAAGATGTCTCGTTGCTTTTTTTTTCTTTTTTTCACGCTTTCGAGTTTATCTAATAATAATTATGCTCTTAATTTAGCATAAAGCTTATACTTTTATTACGTCGACCTTGGCAACCTCGGGAAGGTGGAAGAAACGGTGAGGGAAGAGACATATTTGCAGAAATGAAATTTTTGAAGTTGGACTACTTTCGGCGTCAAAAAATATATTTGAATAATGAAGCTACTGTCGCATGCAATGAATTTTTTTCTGTTCAAGCTCAAGTTAGGGTAAGGTACAGTAGATTAAGCCAGACCAGGTCGGGAGATCAGGGTAGTTATCGCAGATCTCCGCCCCGGAATCCCCACATCTGTGTAGCCCTAAGTTTGTATATTCAGAGACTAAAACAAAGTTGCCTATTACCTAAGAATTACCATACCTCATCCATATGAAACCGTTTGACATAGACACGGGGATGTAAGTGAATAAGATAAATGAACGAACAGACAGATCAAGTACCTGAAGGATCCATTCTCCCAAAAAGGAAAATAAGGATATTCCAGCACAACACAGTTCAAATTCCGCCTAAAAGCCTGGATTATCCATTTGCAGCGATACCATAGGTACTACATGCTCGAAGGAATGAATAAAAAGGAATGGAATAAAAGCAATGGGTCCGAAGAAAAGATAAAAAAGATAATTAAAGAAAGAAAGTTAATAAGCCAGAGTTGAAAGTCAGTCGCCGGTTCTACTGACTCCGCGTTCGGACCCGAATCCGAATCCACGTCGAATCCACAACCCACACCGTCGTCATTTGGGCTGTATTTGAAACAGGCGTCCTCTTATATCATCTCTTTCTCACAACCAGCGGGCGAAGAAATGGTCCGAAGTGTATCTTGTCTTAGTGCTATACCAAGAATTGGATCAGCAGATTGACATCTTCGGGCCTTTTTTAATAAATAAAAGAAGGGAAAAAAAAGAAAAGAGTGTGTATGTAGGTGTAGATAGGTATATGCATACTCCGCAGCTAGCACACTTGCACCCGTCGCAGCCGCCGGAGCAGGAGGTAGAGCAGGCGTTGCAGGAGCAGGGCGTCATTTTGCTTTTTTGCTTTTTTTCTTTGTTCTGATTTGGACTGATTTGATATGGAGGTTGAAGGAGGACCAGGAAAAGGCGGTGGTGATAAAAGTGTGTGTGGTACAGGTAGGTAGGTAGTTGAATTGATGATCTGTTTCTATTTTCGTCTGTTTCGTTAGCTTGATTTGATGCATTGTTGATCATATATATAGATGCATTGCATACATTAGATTAAGTAGTTAGTATCTGGATCTTCTTATCTTTTAAAAAAGAATAGTTTGAGTTCAGCTTTCTGTGCTTGTGTGTCGAGCATTGATCTAGGTTAGGAACTTTGGGTAGGTATCCAAAAGAAATAAGAAGATCCAGAACGCATAAGCCTCTCCGTGCAGCTTAATATAAACTCTCTCTCGATCTCTTTCTTCTCTTCCTCGCATCCATCGATCCATATGACCCCCTGCTCCCTCATCTATCATCTGTCCGGGTAGGTAGGTAGGTCACAAGGCCAGCCACCTGCAGTCACCCCTAAGGAGATGGTGGAGAACGAAAGATGCACACAGCTCGAGAGGTCCGAGCTTCCACCCATCATCCATCGTCCATCCACCACCCATTAATCCAAACAGAGAGAAGAGATCTAACAAGGATAGGATCGGGCGGGATAAGATGGGATGGGATACAACAGCAAAGCCCGTGCGCGCGCACAAGAGAGAGGAGGACGACTGTCTCATAGGTAGGTCGGACCTACCGTCGTGAGGGTTCATCCCTGTATTTACGCGCGGGGCCAAAGATGCATGCATTCATGCTTGGCTGCTGTCCCACCAACATGGATGAACACGATTCGAGGCGATACGCGGATGATCAATCGTCAGTGCCCTTCCTTCTATTCCAATCCTTCGTATCCAATCCAATGGATCTGGGCCGGAAAAGGCGGGAAAGAAATCTTGGAAAAGACGTGGCGTTCGTCTAGACCTACCTACTCACCTACCTATTTATTAGGGTAGATGGGTGAGCATGGATTGGGTGCTATGGAGATTAGTAGGTGAGTGCCATGTCTATGTGTTTGCTTTTTTTTTTCACATGTCGACTGTGTTGGAGTCTGCAGGATAGAGGAAACGCGGCAGCACGATATTATCCATCCATTGAGAAAGAACGAAATTAAAGCCATTGCGGATGGTGTTCAATTGATCAGGGTTTATAGTAGTGAATACTGGTTGCAGGGTGGGTGCCTGGAGTAGTTGAGTATTTGCTGATACGAGAGCTAGGGCCTTTGATTCTGCAGAACGAATTGCTGAGCGAATCCGTGAGCATAAACGAACTCTCCATTCGCCGGAGCAACCAATGGATATTAATAATACAGCGTTCCGAATCCAGGATATTAACGTCTACATGGATATGTATCATCATTCCAAACCCGTCTGGAAACACGATAACAACATGAAGCAAGCGCAAGCGGGAAATGCCATACCATGCGATGCAAATGCTATATGCTACGACGAAATGAGCTTATAGCTCCCTCCACTCACAATCTCCAGCTTCCCCTTCGCAACCATGCCGGCCAGAAACTCCCTCAGCTCCTCATTGCTGAACGGAAACCCGCCGGGAACCGCGATCTTCAGCATCATCACGATCCGCTGCAGCGGCAGCGCGCCCTGGTTCGTCAACATGCCCACGATGAACTGCCAGTAGAGCTTCATCTTCTCCATCTGAGCCGCGTCGGCGGATTCCTTCGCTGCTGCCGCCGCCGCTGCGTCCGCCTCGGCGGCCGCGCTGGCGGCTCCGGCCGAGGAAGCGCCGGCGTTGTCCGCGTCGTCGGCGCCTCCATCGCCATCTTCTTCCTCATTTGGCAGAACTTCGAGGACGCGGAATGTGTCGCGCTTGGTTTCCGTGAGGATCCGTTTGCTCACCCAGAACAGGCACGCGCTGCGGACGAGGGATGCGGACATCTCGAGCTGCTGAGAGAGCTCGGTGACAGTTTTCGTCACGGGGGTGGAGTCGTCGTTATTGGGCGACTGGAAGGCATATATGACCGTAGCTTGCCAGGTGGTCACCTCATCCACGAATACGCGATCTTCGAGATCCAGCTCGACGGTGACTTGACCTAGTCCGTTGAGCCAAGTGAGCTTGCGGGACTGTTTGAGCGCTTCAAAGCCAGCAGCGTAACGCTGCTGCAATTCCGAAATTTCGTCTGGGACTTTGAAAGCCTGCTCTTGCAGATTCGGCCAGAAGAAACGCGAAACGATTTTGGCGTGCAGTTGTGGCATCTCCTCAGACGGGCCCGCAGCCTTCCCTCTCTGGTCGGGAGTAACGGGGAAGCGCGGAGAGGGCTCTCTTCGTGCCAACCCCTGATCGCTTCTGACGACTGCGTCAATCCTCTTCGAGTCGAGGACGTCCCGCAACATGACCTCACAAGCTTGCAGGGCCGAATCGCCGAAACGGACCTTCAGCAGCTCCAGGACAGACATCTCCTGTTCGAAGTCCGCGCGTTTCTTGAGCAGACGTTCTGCGAGCGTATTCTGCAGTTCCTTCACGAAGGTCTCTTTCGATTCAAACAAGCTAACGAGGCTGCCAATGACATCTGAATTCTTCGACTTTCTGAAGTCCGGTGCAGCGTCGATCGGATCCGGCATCCAGTTCATGTCGTCCCAGTCCAGCTCTCCAGAATCATGTTGGAGGGATGCCGCATGAGCCTTGGCCAGTTCAGCGGACAGTTCGACCAGAGTTTCGCCACCGGGGGGAAGCGGCTGGCCGTCCGCATCCACGGTATCTGCCAGAAGCCCAGCAACAATGACCTTTATGGTATCATCACGATCTCTCAGATATCTCCGGATCGGCCGAGCGACCCTATCCAAGATCACGCCTTTCGGATCGAGAAGGTTGAAGGCTCGGATGATCGAAATGTAAAGCTGGAGGATCTCGACCGTCGAAGCACCCGGATGCAACAAACGCTGATTGAGCATGGTTATGAACGAGTTTGCCACGTAGAATCGAGCAGCGGGATGAGTCGTGAAGTGCTTCAGGTCTTCGATTACTCCCGTGCTTGCTGGCCACTCGACAATCACATCGAAGAGCTCACTGGTCCGCAGTACGCCCAGACGAGCGATGCCAATCTCCTGCCACTTCTCAACATCACTCAGGCTGACATCCAGATGATCGTCCGGCTTCGATTCGGAGTCAGAGTCTTTGAGAATGGACAGGACCTCCACCACAAGGCGAGCAAAGAGGTTCTCTATCCAATGTCGTAGGTGCTGCATGACCAGAGATGGAGCCTCCCACTGGCCGGCATAGGCGGCTCTGACGAACTCCGTCATCATGTTATTCATCACGACAGCAAAGACTTTCTGCGCCCTGTTTCCACCAAGGCCCACTGCCTGTAGATTCTCGAGCAGAGACAGCAGACGCTCCCGGGCCGCGGTGACCTGCGCATCTTCTCCCTCCGTCATCATCTGGTTCCGAGCTTCTTCAGAAGTCTCTTCTCTCCAGAGCCTGTACGAGGTGGAATATCTTCTGTCGATATCCATGCCATCCTCGCCCACTTCAGACTCCCTTTCCTCACTTGCAATGTCGACTCCCAGAATGACAAATGCCTCCTTCGTGAGCTCCTTGAGCAGCAACTCCGAAGTCCTCGACCAGGGCAACGAATAGGCGACGGCGGCATGAAAGCCCCGTCGGAACTTGATAAACGTTGCCTCCTGCTCCGCCGTATCCAGCAGCGGCAGCACAAAGTTCACAAACGGCGTGAAATATATCTTCCGCGCCAGTTGAAGGCAGCGGACGTACCTGTGTAGCAGGCCCTCTTCGTCCGGCTCATCTAGTAGCTTTCGTAAAAGTTCAGTCAATAACCAAAATAAGCTTCACAAAAGCAAATTGATAACACGCACCTTAATCAAACCCCCTCTAAAATTCTTGAGAAAATGCCTTTGCATCTCGTTCCCGTACCACTCGATCAGATCGTACTCTTTCGATCCCAATCCAAACCCTGCACCAGCACTAGCACCAGAACCAAAACCAACGGCACTGGCACGTAAACTGCTCCTCCTCCTCATCCTCTCACGCAATGAAGACGACGACGAAGTCAAGATATACGCCAACGCATCACCCGTCTCTCTGTCCGGCGGATCGTACACGCCCCACTGTCTGAGGAATTGCTCCTCATCTACTTCCCCATTTTCATCTTTATCTGCAGCTGCTGCAGCCAGCTCCGCGAACCCCCGATCTTCAATCGAGAGGTAGTTCGTCGCGGCGCGCCAGGCCTGGTCCCAGATGGAGAGCTCCTGCTCTGACGGTTCATCTTCATCTTCGTCTTCCTGATGCTGATGCTGGTGGCCCGCCACAGAAGAAGAAGGAGAGAAGCCAAAAACGGGCGTTGCAGGCGCGGTTGGCGCGTCTTTGCTGAAGTTGAAGTTGGGGGTGGGGTTGAACGCCGCGGGGCCGAAGACCGAGTCGAAGATGCGCCTGGCGCGGGATGCGCTGGGGGCGTTGGGGAACATTGTTTTTTTTTTCTTGTCTTGATTTGTTTTGGCTTGTTCGTTTGTAGTTCGTTTGTTGTCTGTTTGTTTCAAGTCGAGTTGACTTGCAGCTTCCGACTTGATCCAAGTCAAATCAAATCAGATCAAGCTTTCCCCTATTGGAGGCATGGTGTTCCCATTCACACACTCTCAGTCCTGTTTCTTTTCTTTTCTTTTCTTTTTTTGATACAATTGTTGAGATAGAATGTTGATGGTACTACAGCCCTAGGTGGCGCCAACTGGACACGGGATACGTTGTTCCTCGTGTCGTCTGTTCCCTTTTTGATGTTGTCGCGCAGCTGCATTGATTTCCGAGTATCGCGAGTGCCAAGACATGTCAATGTCACGTGATCCGTGGGTGGGTACTAAGCAGGCGCGGTGTGGCCGAGCTCTCGCCCGGGCAGGAAAACATCAGCAGAAAAGTATTAATTAGGAACAGTGGAAGTTCTATTATTAGCTTAGAGATGATCCTAATGCATATCTACATTCAGCATTATGCATACATGTGAGGTTAAGTCTCTAGGTTAGGTAGGTGTAGGTCTAAGTTAGGTAGGTATCGATTCGCGAAGCCATGATCGTCGGGCATCTATCGGGTATCGTTGAACCAGGTAGGTAACCCCCGCCGGCGCCTGCTCCCAGATTCCGAATCAGGAATGAACAAAACAGGAAAAAACCCACAAAACTCTAGAACTCCCGTAGATATACCTAATATAGTGGATATATATATAATAGAATATGCATGGCATGCCAAATATAAACATTCTCGGGCGGCATGTTTCTTCTTCTCAGCGTCTCTGATCGTCGTGAAGCACACATGGAAGTCACGCACGCAAGAGATACGAATCGAGGGCTTTTTTCATGAAGCCTTGTCGTCCACCTTTTCCCACTCACTGTCCGTGCTGATGTACCCGGAGCCGTCTCCTATGCTGCGGCGCTTCCTGAACCCATCGTCCCCGGGCGAGAGCTGCTGTGGCTGCAGAGTAGTGACGGTTGCCTCGACGGGTCTGGCAGCAGCAGACGTCGCAGCGGCGGCAGGAGCAGGAGCAGGGGCAGCAGGGGCAGCAGAAACCCTGGACCTCTCTCCTCCATCGAGGCTCTCCGTCTCCGTCTCACTTTCGTCGGTGCTCTCGGCGGCACCGGTGGTGCTCGACTCGTCTCCAGCAGTATCAGCAGCAGCAGCAGCAGCCGTCTGTTTGCTCTTCTCCGCAAGCAGCTTCTCCCGCTGCCTCTCCTTCTCCTCCTCGCGGGCCTGCGTCTCCCGGACTTCCCTTGCGAACCAGTTGATCGACCACCACAGCGCACCGCACAGGAAGGATAGGACGACGAAGTGGATGCTGTAGGTGGCCAGGAGCAGCGCGAAGAGGAGGACCTGGAGCGCGGCGAAGGTAGCGTTTGTCGCGACGAGGAGGGTCGGAGTAGGACCGGGCGTGAAGATGCTAGACCAGACACCCTCCACAAAGGACGCCATAATTATAATATTATTGATTCCCAATTCTCTTCAGGGGACGACGTCGCTGGTCAAGAGGTGTTTTCGCGAGACTGGTGACAGAGTACTGCGGTGTTGAGAGGTTCGGTGTCGGAAACCGGTTTCCGTCGCCAGGCAACCCGACGGCGATAGAAAAGGGGGCTCGTTGGCCTGCAAAACGGTCCGGGGGGGACCTTGCTTGGTCGTTCAGCGCGGAGAAGGATGCGGAGGGCTTGCAGAAACCGGTAAGCTCCAGACAGAGGTGAAAGGGGAGGTTGCTGACGCGGGGGAGGTCGGAAATCGACTGGAGACGGAGCGGCTATCGGGTTTTGGATAGAGCCTGGGGGTGGAGCACGGCGGCAACTGGAGCAAACCTTCTCCAGACGGTGCAGGGGCCGGCGTGTAGATCCAGATGAACGAACCTTGACCCCGTGGGGAAGACGGGAACACGGGGAAAGCTCGTGGTGGGATGTGGTGGTGAAGATACAACTGCCAGGATGTCTCTTGGACAGCGGTCTAGTTGTCGGCGTCACACAGCGCGGGGCTGCCAGCGCTGGCACGGCCAACCTCACCGCCCTCGCCCGCCAGATGGCCCTCAGCAGACATCGCCTGATGCCTCATTGATGCCTGAGGCAGAAACTGGATGCCTGGCCGGATGCCTGCGCGCGCCACCCGCCGCCAAGCTCGCCCAAGCATTGCTCGCCGCAGCCACGCTCTCCTGACCCGACCCGGGCGTTGGCTGCGCTGCGCGGGAGGCGCGCCGCCAAAGGGCTTGTCCCGTGTCTTGTGCTCAGCATCAGGAGACATCACCGCGCACATCTCGGATGCAGACCGGCGTTCTCTGTCTTGCCTCCATCTTGGCCCCATCCCTTTGATTACGACAATCCTCCTTTGGCTGATGATGAACGCCAAGGCTCTCGGGGAGGCTCCGTCGCATCCATCCTTGCTGCAGTCCAATTGCCGGCCTCTGCGGGTGAGTCCTTAGCAGGCGCTAATAATTAGGAGATCCCCGCATTGTCTGTGCTGATCCCCAGTGAGATTGCAGCCGGCGCTCTTCTAGTTACCCCGAGAGGCATGGGGTCGACTCTTGAGTTGCAGGACGAGCACGGAATGTTTCCAGTCACGATGGCATCGAGAGCAGGTCAATTGCCTCGTTAACAGGCAAAAAAAAAAAAAGAGTGGAGACGGTGGCATGGATCGCTAATCAGCACAACGCCGCAATTTTTTCTGTCTGCAGAGGGCAACCCTGCCTGCACGTGCTCGTTCCCGCGCTCGACTACCCGCCTGGGCAAGTCTGCGAATGAAAATTGTGCGCCGTGACGTAGTGTCTGCGACGCTGCAGTCTGCTTTCATCATCGCCAATTATGATGCTCGTCAGATCGCCGCACTGCGCTCAGCTTCTAGCACCTTCTGACATCCCGTCCGGATGAGGTCCATCTTAGCTCCTCCGAGCGCGAGACGGGAGCATCCCGAATCGACCCTGGAGAGCTAATTGCCCGGTTGCCGGCCAAGCTCCCGGCCCACCCTCGCCACTATCCAGACAACCCAGGCTTTCTATTCGATCTCGCGGCGACGCGCTCGACCGTGGGACGACCTCCTCTGCCCGCTCGGGTAGGCGGTCGACCCGGCGTCAGCCTCTCCTCGAGTTTCACCTGGATGGGACTGCTCTTTTCAGCTTTCCGCGGAGCTCCTTGATCCGTGTCTGCCATCTCAGCGAATCACTCTCGGCCTGGCCCTCGTGGATCCCCCCGGAGGGGTTTTGTCAAAGTGATAAGAGAGGCACGGATGAGGCTATATAATCTCCCTACCCGTCCTCCTGGTGGTTGTCTGCTTCAGTCCCTGTCTTGTCTCTCATCGATATATTGATCATCCGTTAACCCTGCCACCCTCTCAGAGCATGGCAGACAAGGTTCAAGCAAAGGATGAGGAGGCCCCTCGCACCTCCTCCATCCAAGGATTCAGTCACCATGCGGAAGCGGTCTTTGGCAGAGAGACATACGGGCCACCAGGCCTCCGCGGCCTCATCGCCAACCCTTATGTATTCCTCTGCGCGGCGTGCTCCACCATTGGAGGTCTGCTGTTTGGCTACGACCAAGGCGTTGTCTCTGTAATCCTTGTCATGCCTCAGTTCACCGACAAGTTCCCTCGAATCGCAGATGGTGTCGCGGGTTCGGGCTTCTGGAAGGGTCTGATGACGGCGATGATCGAGCTGGGAGCCTTGCTTGGGGCGCTCAACCAGGGTTGGATTGCGGACAAGATCTCCCGGAGGTACTCGATCATCGTCGCCGTGATCGTCTTCACCATCGGCTCGGTTTTGCAGACTGCCGCCGTGGACTACGCCATGCTGACGGTTGCCCGACTGATTGGAGGCATGGGGATCGGAATGCTCAGCATGGTGGCTCCTCTCTATATCTCAGAAATAAGTCCTCCTGAGTCTCGCGGCACTCTCTTGGTCCTGGAGGAGTTCTGTATTGTCTCGGGCATTGTAATCGCATTCTGGATCACGTACGGCACTCGTTTCATCGCCGGAGAGTGGTCCTGGAGGCTTCCGTTCCTGCTGCAGATGATCCCTGGTTTCATCCTTATCGGAGGTGTCTCTGTGCTGCCCTTCTCACCGAGATGGCTTGCATCCAAGGGACGGAATGAGGAGGCGCTTGTGAGTCTTACGAAACTGCGAAGACTGCCGGCCTCCGATAAACGGGTGTATCAGGAATATCTGGATATCCGGGCTGAAGTTCAGTTCCACAAAGAAATTAGTGCCGAGAGACACCCTACTCTGCAGGGCAGCGATGCGAAGAGTGCTATTCTTCTGGAGCTCGCCTCTTGGACAGATTGTTTCAAGCGGGGCTGCTGGCGGAGGACTCATATCGGTATGGGGATCATGTTTTTCCAGCAGGTCAGTCTTCACTCCTTGCGTCGTTCCGTGGAGACTGGCTGACACCTTGCAAACAGTTCGTTGGCATCAATGCGCTTATTTACTACTCGCCCACTCTTTTCCAGACCATGGGACTGGATTATGACATGCAATTGATCATGTCCGGCGTTCTCAATGTGACCCAGCTAGTTGGTGTGGCCAGCAGCGTATGGACTATGGATACGCTGGGCAGACGCTTCCTGCTCCTAACGGGATCGGTTCTCATGACGATATCCCATGTCATCATCGCCGTTCTGGTCGGTCTGTTCGACGAGAACTGGCCAGCCCACCACGCAGAGGGTTGGACCAGTGTCGCTTTCCTCTTCTTCTACATGTTGAGTTTCGGAGCCTCCTGGGGACCTGTCCCATGGGCAATGCCATCCGGTAAGTTCCCGTGCCAAATATACCCCCCGTTGAAGTCGTTTGTTGATGGTTTTTGCAGAGATTTTCCCGTCCTCTCTTCGTGCAAAGGGAGTGGCGCTGTCGACCTGCTCAAACTGGCTCAACAACTTCATCATTGTGAGTCTCCTGCCCCGCTCCATTGCAGCGCCTCGCATTTACAGGTCAAAATGCTTACAAATAATAGGGTCTCATCACCCCGCCCCTTGTCCAGCAGACTGGCTACGGTGCTTACGTCTTCTTCGCCGTCTTTTGCCTTCTGTCGTTCGTCTGGACGTTCTTCTTCGTTCCTGAGACAAGCGGGCGGACTCTCGAACAGATGGACCACTTGTTCAAGGACAACTCCAGCGAGGCTGAGGAGGCTCGCAGAAAGGCCATCGAGGCAGAGCTGCTGCGGAGGGAGACTGAGTCTGTTGAGTCCGTCTAAG
>JGI26055J44792_1000178_pt1 | contig 14403 bp, 15 predicted proteins | sample HigsolmetaGSP17D_FD_44792 | JGI IMG/M metagenome (IMG submission 44792)
AGGTATGCGATATTGGAAACGGTATACCTGCCAGGCTCACCTAATGCTAGGACAACAGCCCAGTCGAGGCTCTCGGAGGCTGCCCAGTGTCCCTTGTCGATAGCAGAAGCAATTGACGCAGTGACTGAGAACAGAGGGCTCGATATTGATTCCCTTATGAGTCATCGGGTAAGTTTGTCAACTGTTTTTGCTAGTTCGTTCTTACTGATCTGTGTATCCAGGACCGCAGTGCTTCTCGGGATACGATCGTGGACGGACATCTGCTGCCCTTTCGTTGTGCTCGATCATGATCAAAGAACACTTGCTTTTGCTCATGCTTCTGTCGCAGAATATTTGAAGCAGCTATCAAAGTATGGTGTATCACAAATCAACTTCTTAGCTGTTAGACGATGTCTCAAAATCTCTCATTGGGGAGGGACGGGATCTGGAATTGATGTAGGTTGCTCCTCACTCCGTTCCAATCCTGTCTATTTCTCGTTGACAAAGTCCCGACCGAATATTAGCGACGAGTCTATTTCACAAAACGGGATTATCGAGACAGAACTCCAGAATGAAAAATATCCATACCTATGCAACCTGTTACTGGGCCCACCATTACTCAGCCGCAACCCAGGAGACCTTGAAGACCGAGCTCGAACTACACTTGCGAGAGTTTATCTTCTCAGATGAAAGAATCTATTTTTCACCAGTGGTAGTTGGATGTGCAACAGTTAACTCAATCCGAGTCTGTGCAATTGTCCTTTCTGAGAAGACTGGTAGCAGCCGTGAATGATGCTCGATCGCCTATTATCCTGGCAGCAGCTTGCGACATAGCGTTCATAGTCGAGTACGAACGTACTGTACGAAGACACCTGTGTGCTGCAGGGAGCTACGCCCTTGGGCTTTTCAGCTATTCCTCTTGTAGAAAATCTCGCCGGAAGCTCTTGTGCATCTGGGTTTTGACCCGCCCATAGATCTCATCGAACAACCAAATTTAGGAGCTGTTCTTTGTATTTGGGATGGCAGGAGAGACTTACCAGAATGGAAGCAGGAGCGATGATGGATGGGAGAAGCTTTTAAACATGGAGAGATGTAAAACACGGAAAACTAGGGACATCGACCCACTTTCACATACATTCTGGACTGCTGGATCTTGATTAGGGGACGGCACTCGTGACCTCATACTGGTAGACTGCAGGAATGTTCCAAAGTATGCAGCAAAATAGGGGCCAGTCTTCCTTAACGCTAGCAGTTTTGGCAGGGAAGTGCTATTATTTACATAACACCACTCACGACATTACACCGCCCTAATGTTGGCATGTTATCCTCGATCGGGCCCCTTCAACTGACCGGCAATAATGAGTCTGAATTTCCATAGTAAATCAATATATATTTATGAACTTTAAGTAAAGCATTTGAAAACTCCATTTCTTGCCATCTTGTGGCTACAATAATTAGACCAACCAAAATAATCAAATCAACAAAATTGACACTGCCTAAACATAAGTCCTCCATCGCTAATTCATATTCATCAATCGATATCTCAATCACCTCAGTAGTCTTCGGAGCAGGAATCGCGAAGAAACCTGTATGTGAACGAGACGGTCGCGATATTGATAAAGTAGATGGTGAGGAATGGTGGAGATGCTAAATTTAGATGGCGGTGGTGATTATCAGACGTGGCGCAGGCAGCGTAGTGTGAGATAAATAGCAGCCAGTGTCGTGTAAGTAGCACCTCCTGCAGTAATCCAGACTGGTCGATGGATATTGAATGATGTTCGCAGTAAGTGTCCCTCCTTTTTCGATTTATCTAGTTTTTTTGTCTTTAGCTGACTGATATCGGCGTTTAGGGGGTTATGGAAGAGGTTCTGTACCTGTAGACCAAAACCTGTTCCAAGTGCCAACTTGCTGCCTGGAACGTGCAGGAAGAGACAATACGTTTTGTAAGATCTGACCTGATGACATATTCGATGGTGGATCGGCTTCTTTTCAATGAATAGTTTGAGGTTTCTGGCTGCGTCTGTGTCTGTGTGGATGGTCACAGACTCACAAGGTCCCAGTCTCCTCCTGCGGCCGGTACAGCTTATATACGACTTCCAGCTGGGGTTTCGGAGGGAATAGAGCCAACCCTGACTATGTCGCTCTTGATGCGGGGTAGTCACAAGGCCAAGGCTTCGAGCAGCACATGTGGATGGACCTGACTGGGGGCTGTGGGGGTGACGTCCGGGGTATCCCTGTAGGGTGGCAAGCACCGATGCCCTGTTGTCAGGCAATCACAACCAAGTTTTCGGGTTCTCCGTCCCCCGGAACTTCTGATTGCGCCGAGTGATGTGAAATACGGCCTTATCGGAGCGGCGCTCGATATCGTCGATTTCTTATATAAAATTAGTGTTGTGGGAGGCATATTTGTTTACTTTGGCCGTATCTCAGCACTTGACTGAAATGAGCTCCGTCTTCTCAAGTCACAATGGGTGGGAATATCCGTGGGAGATTGCCCCTTGCCAAAGGAGAGGAGGAACCGATTGCAGTTTAATTTGGTTTTCTGTCCCCCGTATTCCTTTTTCTCGCCTGCCCTCAGTTTCTGATTGGTGGTCTGCACATGCATTGTGGCGGTTCATGAACACATAGACTCACGGAGACAGAAATTGGGGTTTCAGATTGAAAGACTTCCTGCTGGACGATTTTCCTTCATGCTAGAGTAGTGGCCTTCGGAAAAGACGCAAACGGGATCAAATCTGAATTGAGATGGGGACAGCGCCGTGCTTCTGCTGAGACACTCGATGCTCGAGAGAGACCAGAGAACGACACCCATGCCCACCTTTAGCATGGGAATTTGCCATGACCACGACCACGGTTTCCTTGGAGCGTGATGTTGGAACCGAGATGTTATTTCTTCGAGGTGGAGTATTTAGCTTTGTCCCCACTTGCGCCGGAATCTGGGGTTGGGATATTATGTGTGGGGTTAGCGTGCTTCGTCTCCACTGAGCAGTGAGCTTAGATTAAGCACAGCTACTCTGATAACAGGCGGATCAGGGTTATATTACAAAGCTACAATCAACTATCATAATATGTCAAGGGCTAGGAGAATGAGGATCCATAATCTGTTTTGTCTATCTAGGAAGACGCCGCGAGAGACCTGTGTGATGCAGGAAACTAGGCGAGGTCAAGTGAGGCAGGTATGCCTGAGGCGCCAGGCGCCAACATAATAGGAATAGAAAGACATCGTATACAGGTATAACACCAGATTCATTTATTAGGGCTTCAGGCTTCTGGGCTTGCTCAGTTTACATGGGCCAGCCCACACATCACCTTAGGCGGCTCTAGATAGTCCGGCGCATGTTATAACCCTAGCAATGACCATCAAGACATGCACCTGACGTACTAACAGTGAGAAATTAATACTTAAGGCGGTACATGTCACACCTTAGGATCTCTCGAAGCTAAATACTAGTTAAGTGGTGACAGTCGGCGTATCTGAACAAGAATGAGTTAGCAACTCAACAAGACTGGGTAATACGATTCCTGAATATATTCTCGACAGGATATCAAGACAAGACGAGACTGGGCTGACCAATCCAGGTCAGAACAGGACCAGACACGATAAGGCAACTAACGAGAATAGCTAAGAGAGAAGCAAGGCCATACAAGCACGTATACTCTTATGTAGAGTAGTCGTAGTTGGATCAAACTAGTACTCAATGATAAACGATATTATCTACTTACTAAGAAGAATAAGCTCATAATTTATGTAAAGCTTTAATATACTGATATCTATCAGTATTAGCTTTGTTAGAATATACAAGCTTATTATCTATGAGTCTTCTGAATTATAACAGCCTATATGCCTGCAGATTATTTAATAGAGCTGCTATTATATTAAAGACATCAGTCATTTATTAACATAATTGTCTTATTAACATGTCACACCTCATACAAGAACAGGAATTAAGCACTGGAGGGATATGTCAACTATATATTACCTGTATAAGAATCAATCAATCAATCATCAGGTTATATTAGGATCTAGCAGCACTTGACAAGGATACATGCTCCAATGGATGATATACATGTTCACTTTGCTTAGTCTCACTTATTTTCACCTATTAGTCTAGAACGCACAAACACAACATGTATATAAATCACTCATTACCCTAGATGGATTCGAAATCAGACTTCTCCGCCCTTGTACAAGCAAATACTAGGTGCTGATGAATCCAACAGAAGCCTTCCATCAAAGGGAATGGATCTATAGTTCTGCTTCCTCGGCGTTTTCCATCAAACGTCCTCGTGAGTCTTCTCTTCTCTCCCTTTATTAACGAGACTCCTCTCCTCTCCGCAACCTGCAAAGCCAACGCGTTCAGGGAACTCGATTGCAGGATCTCAAACACGGGAACATCAGCCTTTGTTTCCCGGACGATCCAGTTCCGGAGCTCGACCGCCACCAGGGAATCGACGCCGTACGCGGATACGGGCTGGGACGGGTCGAAATCCTCCGGACCATTCATCATGAGCGACTTTGCCAGTTTCAGCAACAGCGCGTCGAGGATGATGAATACCGCCTCGGTGATGGAAACGCATCCCTTCAGGCGCTGGTGAAGGAACTGGTGGGCAGTAGTAGCAGCTGCCTTGGTGTCAGCGTTCGATGAGTCGTGTGCTTGCATCTTAAGCAGATGTGAGAATATTGGGTCTCTGAGCCAAAATGGCACGTCGGCAGTCCTGCTGCTGTCAAGTCCCAAGGGCTCCTGGGTCCCGACGCCAGTGAACATTTGACATGATTGATGTGAGTGACCGCCGCGGCTCACGGCGATCTCGAGGATCGCGAAAAACTCATCTTCCTCGATTCTCAGGAAGCCCAATCGAGAGAGGCTGCGTTCCACTTCGGGGTTTTCGGCGACGTAGCCAGCAAAATGGACTATTCCGAGATCGATAGTCGTTGCCGGTAAGCCCCTAGAGACACGGTAGTGAGCCAGGGCATCCTCGTACGCATTGCCGGCTGTGTAGTTTCCCTGGCCGGGGTGTCCAACCATGCCCGCAGCAGAGGCTAGCATGACAAAGAAGTCGAGGGGTTGTTTGAGCGTGGCTTCGTGTAGATTCCAAGAGCCATGTACCTTTGGTCTGATGGCTTTATTATAGGCGTCGAGGGACATGTTTTCAAATATTCTATCCTAAGCAACTGTCAGCAATCATCTAAAGCAAAAATTGGAAGTTGTGAAAAATCTACCTCGAGGACCATAGCTGACTGAATTACACCGCGAATGGGAGGCAGCTTTTCGAGTGACGAGGCCAAGGACGTCTTAAGGTCGTCTCCTTGCGTGATGTCGCATTTGATAGCTTCAACGCGTGCTCCTTTTTGTTTAAGTTCTTCAATTAGATTGCGGCTTCTTCACTGCTGCAACCAGAGCGAGAGAGCAAGATCAAGTTCCTAGCTCCCCTTGAGACCATCCAGCGTGCTATGCTGCGACCCAAGCCTCCGAATCCACCAGCGATCAGGTATGAACAATCAGACTCGAACTCTATTCTCTCTTCTCGTTGTCGTGAAACCTATATAATGATATTGGAGTTAGCCATGTTAATTTCAAGTGAGAAAATGCATCAACTTACAGGCACCTTGTCATCCGCGCGAGGCTCTAAAACAATCTTACCCATATGCTTCCCGGTCTGCATATAGCGAAATGCCTCTTCAATCTTGGAAAGTGGGAATACAGTTATGGGATTTATGTGTTTCACTTTTCCCTGCTGTACTAAAGACATGACGTTAGAAATCAGCTCTGCCCCCAGCTGCTTATCCTGCCGTAATATGACAGTGAGGTCGACAGAGGCGAAAGTGACGTTGCGACGGAAAGGAGCCTTGTCCAGACGAGTATTTTCTTCGATGTCTCTCTTCCCGATCTCTATGAAGCGCCCAAAGGGCGCGATGCACTTCCAGGTGCTGAGAAGTGCTTCTCCCGCCAAACTGTTTAGCACAATACCGACACCCTTCCCCTTCGTCATTCTGCGAATGCCGTGAGAGAAGCTCAGGTCTCTGCTGGAAAAGATATGATTTTCTTGGATATTGAACTTGGACATGAGGTAATCTTTCTTTTCCTTTGAGCCCACGGTGACAAATATTTCAGCTTCATAGAGCTGGCAGAGCATTATAGCCGCTTGGCCCACTCCTCCAGCAGCAGAGTGGATAAGGACAGACTCGCCTTTACGTATCCGAGCGACGTAAACCAGTGCATAGTAAGCAATATACTATGGGAAGTGAAGCTGCCACGGGGTAAGTCATGCTGTCAGGAATTGGATGAACAAAAGCTGCTGGAGTGTGTAAATAGTTGCAGAATGCCCCTAGTGTCCATGCTGTAACACGGTCCCTAATCTGCAGATTGGAAACCTTGGGTCCAGTCTTTGTCACGATGCCACTGCATTCGCATCCCAGAGAGTCGTCATTGATCTGGCCCATGGAAACCATGATATCGCGGAAGTTGAGACCGATCGCTTTGACCTCAATCTCAACATGGTCATCCGGCAACAGCTAAGGACACCCGGGTTCTCCTTAAATACAAGAGTGTCGAGAAGACCAGGAGTTTCTATATTAAGCTTAAGTGGACGACCGTGCTGATTGAAGGATTCCAGTAAGAGTGCTTTCCTGGCGCAATGTTTCTGGTCAGAAATTTTGGAGTTGAGTTCCACGGATTCGACACATCGTTTTATGAGCAAAACATTGCTCTTCTCGGAATACTCAAATTCATGCGGGCCATCTGTGAGGAAACTTTTCTTCAAAACCTGGAGAAGACATTCTGCAGCAAGCTCAGCTGGAAGTTCATCTCTAGAATCGAGGTCAAGGGTAACGAAGGTGAATTCCTCATATTCAAAACGTAACGTCCTTGCCAGGCCCTGGACAAGAGAGCGCTCTGGACAGTCAGTTTCTCCCCATGCTCCTTTGGTGAGCCAGAGAAGGCCTCTGCTTTCCCGGAGAATTTGTTTCAGCGCATCGAAACCGATCGAGTCCAGGTCTTTCAAAAGAGGATAAAAGAGCTCTACAAAAGAGATGCAAACCTTCCCTCGCAGATCTTGGTTGCTCAGGTCCTCGAAGGCGCAGACGCATGATGTAATGTTCAAGGACTGAAGACTCTTTTGCAATGCGGAAACGATATCGTTTTGAGATTTCACTCCATCGCAGCCGATGATGACAAATTCTTGAGAAGTCGGTGCTTCTACGGGACATCTCGCCTTCTCCTCGACTGCTTCTGTGACCATGACTCTCACCAATTGATCTCGAGGGTTTTGATTGTCTGGTACACTAGCCAGAAAATCGCTGAAATTGTTTCTCATTAACGCAGGCCTCCACTCCTCTTCTGTAAGCGTGGGCCCCCATTCTCTCCAAGGCTCTTCTGACCCCCACCAGCCGGGGAGAATGCCAAAAATCACAACGACTCGAAACATGATATGAGTAATATCCAATAGGATCAGTTTACCCCTAAAGAAACTTAGTGTCACGTTCAGAAGGGGCCGCCAAAGTACTCACGGTCTAAGTAATTTGCGAGTGTTTGCCAAAGTATTGTCGATGTTGCGTGTTGCGTGTAAGACCTGAAGGATACCTATATCAGTATCTTTGACTGAGTACAAGGCTTTAGTGATAAAACTAAGCATCAACTTACACTTGATGCAATGACAACATCGTATTTCTGACCTTCGTATCCCTGTTCATCGGGATCGTCATCTATATCGAGCCTGCGAAACTTCAGGAGGGGCTCCCAATCCTTGAACCTTTTCCTCGGCTTTCTCAAAGAAGCCAGAAGAAATGTCTGTGTAAGTGTACGAATTAAACCTAGGGTATGGAGCTTTCGATCCTCCAAGGGCGTTAAGGACTTGTGCAGTGGCGCCCCCAGTTCCTGCTCCGATTTCGAGGATTTCAAGATCGGGATTTTTGTGCGAGAGCAAAGATATGTATTTTGAAAGTTGGGTGTAGGAATTAGCTGATGGAAGAACTGAGTTATAGTAATCATAAAGCAGTCCGTCCTCGAGCATCAGCGTAAGCGGATCGACAACTTTGTTCAAGATGGAGGTCAAATTTCGACCAACGCGGCAGAGAAGCTTTCCCTCGCAACCTGCATTTTCCACGCGCGTGATCATCTGTTCCATTCTTTTACAGATATCTGGCTCCTCAAATCGCTTCCAATCCGAGTTCTGATGTTCGACCTTGTTCGCCCAGACATTATCATGCTGATGCTGCATATAACGAAGAACTTTTGATGATGAGGCAACAGCGAAGGGATCTGCTCCTCCGGGACGTTCTTAAGAGCCTGCTCAAAGAAGTAGAAGGCCACCATCTCGAGCTCTGCAATGTAATCTGATGGTGTGTCTTGCACACAGCACTGTGTCAAAATGTGGTCAGCCTGGGACCTGGATAGAAGGCCAATGTCAGGCTCCCAGATAATATTGAAACACAGTCTCTTCACATTGAGGCAATCTGACTTTGCATCGACCATGGATGACGCCTTTGGTGAGATGCATTTAATGGTGTCGAAACGGCAAACAGGCAAATGCGAGCTTTCATCGAAGATATCGATACTAGCAATGACATCACGGAAGGATGTGAATGTTACCTCTGAAAAACCTCTGAAGCGGTGTCCAGGAGCTGACGAGATATTACTCGAGACAAAAAGCTCGTTCACAAAAACGGGCATATATGGCTCCTTTTGAATTATGGCAGCAAGCAAAATCTGAGTGAGGCTATCCATAGTAGCGGGATGGATTAGATGGTCGTACTCGTATCTCTGAGGCATAGACTCTCTCGTGTCTGGTACTTGGATAGTTGCAACAGCCTTCCCAGGGCCAGTCACGATCTCGGCCGTAATCTATACCCGCGTTGCGGAGATCAGCGTAGAACTTCTCAGGATTACCTTTCAATTTGCACGAGTTCCAAGCATCTTCAAGATCGGACCTGCACTTCAGCAGGTGTTGTTCCTCTTCACGACCATCATCGACCTCGTTTAGCTGCTTGTCGTAATTTGTCGAAATGAGCCCGCGGCAGTGTTCGTTCCAACCCGCAGGCGTCCACGAGTAAACAACGAAGTCGTTCCAAACGTCAGATAAAGATGTGCTGCTACGTTTGGAGGGACGAAGGCAAAACATCGTCTCAACACCTGCCTCCGTTTCTGGCACTACAAGTGCTCGTGAAATCGAGAGATCCCGAATGGTGAATCCCTTTACCTTCTCAGACTTTGCCATTGGTATCATCTGTCTTGCTGCTTCGATAGCCATGCAGACATATCCTGCGGCCGGATAGACGAACGACCCCTGCACTCGATGTCCCTTGACCCAAGGCTGTTCAGTTAGTCGGATAAAATTTCTCCATCTCGGCTCCATTGGGATAAAATTCGTTTCTGGTGCACCCAAATAGTCATTACGAGGTTGGGGGCGATGCCGATAATCAGTGCTCAAGCGGGATTCGGCCCAATATCGATTGTTGTGATTCCATTGGTAGGTGGGCAGATCAACAAGAACTTGAGGGCTGAAAAGCTCAGGACTTGGGAAGTTGACTTCATGGATCTTAATAGGATACCCCTTGCAGAAGAGAACCGCAGCTAGTTCCAGCGTTGTTTCAGTAGCATTCCTCTTTCGAACCAGGGACGAATAATAGGAAATCCCACTTTTTTGGAGTGTCGGCATAGTGAGAACTTGCTTGATAGGCCCTGCTAGCGCCGAATGAGGACCGATTTCGATGAGAGCGTCGACTTCAGTGTCGATATGCGGCGAATTCTTGGCAGAGGATTTCCCCGAACAGTTCTTGTAAAGCGTCGGAGAAACTCACACAAGCGATCATATTTTGCACAAAGTACTCGGGCCCTCGATTTTGTTCTCTCAGAGAAGTACCGGTCACGGTTGATATCATTTCGATAGGTAGCCTCTTGGTTGATGGTACTATAGTGATATCCGAAATTGACCGGCGATAATCCTCCGCAATCGCGAGCATGTGGTGTGAATAATAGGCCACGTTTACTTTCAATCGCCTGACAAATATCTTCTCGTGAGTGAGTATAGCTTCTAGCTCTGCGATTGCTAAGTCATCCCCAGACAAAGTTACACTCGTCGGGCTATTCACGCATGCAACCACCGCCTTCCCGAGGTGAGGAGCAAGACGGCAGATCCTGTCATTTGCATCCGCTTCGGAGATGTTAGCTGCTAGCATCCCCCCGACCTGTACCGTATACTCTCTCAAGAGAGAAGAATAGAGTCCTCGGAAGTATGCGACTTTCATTGCCGACTCCAACGTGAGGGCACCGATTGCACATGCGGCAGCAATATCGCCACTCGAATGACCTACTACCTTTTGCGGCACTATGCCCCATTCTCGGAAAAGTTCGATGAAGGCTAGTTGAATGGCAGTACAAACGGGTTGACTGACAAAAGCAGAATTAATAAGGGAATGCTCCTCATCTTGTTTTAACTCCTCTGCACGTCCGGTTAGATTTTTTGCCTTGAAAGACTTGATAGAAATACTACTTAAGATAGACCAGAAACTTCCAAAAGACTTAATAGCTTTGTCTGTTTCTTGGATTGTTCTGAGAAATGTAGGATAGGTAGTCAGCAATTCCCGGCCCATAGCCGACCACTGAGCACCCTGTCCTGTGAAGACGAAAGCAAGCCTGGGGGGCTGGTTCGCCTTCTTTATGGGCTTCTTCCGGGTATGTTGGAGCTTTTGAACCAAGTCTTCCTTAGAATCTGCAACAATGAAGCAAGCCCAGGGCAAACGCGCGCGACGCTCGCAGAGCGTATATGCTAGATTGTTGAGGAATTCTTCCTCTTGAAGTTCTTCTCTGAGGCTCAGATGCTCAGCATACCTTTCTCAATTTGCCTTTACAACCCCTTCTTCGTGTGCAGACCAAACAAAGATGCGATTTTTCTTTGTCACAGTATGGTTGCCATTGGCAAGGCTCTTCTCAGAGGGCCGTGCGGCTTGAAGAATATTGCCGTTGCTGATTTGAGGGCATTGAAAAGCAACGGAACAGGCGACGTACGATGAGATCCTCGCAAATGGCGGCTCTCTAAATAATTGTACGCATCGTCAAGAATTGCATGAGCATTAGTGCCTCCGTGACCGAAAGAATTGATGCTTGCTCGCCTTACACCCGGAAACGGCCAGGGAACAAGTTCTGTGGGAACCCTGATATGCCAGCCATCAAAGTCAATCCTCTCATTTGGTTTCTCGAACCCAAGATTTGGCGCAATAGCGCCTCGTTCCAGGCTCAGGACGGTTTTAATGACACTCGCCAGCCCACTGCAACTCTCCAGATGGCCGATGTTTGTTTTGAGGCTTCCAACAAACAACTTGCCATCTTCACCATCAGGCCTAACTTGCCGAGGGTAGCGCCAATGGCACCCGCTTCGATGGGATCACCAGCCTGGGTACCTGTTCCATGAGCTTCGAAATAACCGACAACGGCTGGGTCGCAACCGGATTCGTCATAAGCTTTTCGGATTAGGGCTTCCTGGGCTTCCTTGGACGGGAACACGATTCCAGCAGTCCTTCCGTCTTGGTTGCAGACAGTTCCACGGATAACTGCTCGAATGGTACTTATCTCGGATTGCGTCAGTCAGGGGTTTCAAGATTATGGCTGCAACCCCTTCGCCTCGAGCATATCCATTGCCCCGGGCGTCAAAAGTGTAACAGCGGGAATCCGGACTGGAGAAATGAAGATTTGACAAAGCGATCATTAGATCAGGAAAAGATAAGGTTGGCGGCACCGACAATGGATGTGTTGCTCTCGCCATTCCGCAAGCTCTGACATGCGAGGTGAAGCGCAACAAGACTGCTGCTACATGCTGTGTCAAGAGTCACGCTTGCCCCTTTCAGGTCATAGAAATGGCTGATACGGTTCGACAGGATAGCATTGCCGGTTCCAGTAGCCAAATAGAGCGGAGCTGTCTCAGGATCACGGCCCAGGAGTTCATAGTAATCTCGGGAGAAGCATCCAACGAAGCAACTCGTGTTCGTGCCAGCTATACATTCCATTGAAATGCCACATTTTCCAGGGCTTCATAGACAGTCTCCAGAAGTATGCGCTGCTGCGGGTCCATGCTCTTCGCCTCCGAAGGAGAAATAGAGAAGAAGGACGCATCAAAAGCAGCGATATCCTCTTTGAGGAAATGGCCTCCACGGCTATTGATCTGCTTCCAAGTTATTATCTACTCCATAAATTACTAGACAGAAGAAGTCGGGCACTCACACAACCGTTACGATCGGCATCCGGATGGTAGAATGCGTCGACATTGAAACGGTCCTTGGGTATCTCGCTCCAAGCGGACTGCTTTCTAGCACACATATCCCAGAGTTTATCTGGATTGACGACATCCCCGGGAAGTCGACATGCCATACCCACAATCGCAACGGGCATGGACTTGTCCTGGGCAAGGATCTCCTCTACCAAGGAGCTATCACGGAACACTTGCTCAGAAATGTCAAACTCCGCATGAGGAGCCATGTCAATGAGTTGTGGTATTATGCAGCCAAGGCTGGAAGTCTACACAGTAGGAAAAGTGACCTTCGGAGGTGTATCTTGCTTCGGTGCACGGTGCAAGGGTCTACGCTGCGCCGCAGCGGGATGTCATCGCGCACCTAGCCTGCCATGCAGTAGTAGAGACATTCTGCACTTACAGCCTCTGTAAAGGAAATCTAATTTAGTGACCTACATACCTAACTAGGTGCATGTAGAACACCCTATCTGACAAACATCCCTAGTAAGTTGAAAAGAGCCCTTGGTAAAAACAATTTCGTAAGGCTTATATTGTTATTATATGAGCATATTTAGGCTTTATTGTCCCCCTCAAAGACTTCATTTACCTAAAGAATCTTTACAGGCATTACCACCCTCCTATAGAGACATAAAAATAGATAGGTCTGTACCTAAATTTGATGGTCCTGTCTATTTAAGAACAGGGTTTACCCCGTGGGCAAACACCTTCCTACTACAGTAATTTACCTTTACAGACCAGGATTGCAGAATGTCCATAATAATGCCCTACTCCACTCCAGTAACATGCAGAGTGCGGGGATCTAGACTGCTGAATGCGAACCAAATATAAGGAGATACTAGACCACTATACGTTCCGATACCGCATAACTGGATAAAAATACCTATTCATAGCAACGTCTCGAGCTAACAAGAAACTAACCCAGCTTAGAGATGTGTAGAAGAAACGGATTTGGGCATCCATCTCACCTAGAAAATGTAGTAGATAAATAGATCCACGCAAACATGGCGTGACTCGAGCATCGCGTTACTTCATTAAGATGGTCATGCCATGCGTTATCATGGCACTCACGCTCTGGACACACGCGCAGCAAACCGATCCAGCGGTGATGCTGACTTCCCGGTGCCCGTGCGTCCTATTCTGCGTCGTTCTGTTCATTTTCCTTTGGGCTTTTCTTTTCCTCGACAGGGTACTTGTCCAGGCACTCATACCACTGTATGACCGAGCCAGTTAAGAAAGCCCAGGAGCCCCAGAACGTGCATAGGCTGCTTTGATATTTGATCCCGGAGTTATGATGACTTCCCGGGCCAAATGCTCCGCATAACTGGTTTAGATAGGCAGGTAGATTAGCTTTAGATTAGCTCCATGGAAGATAAAGGAGAAGATTGGGGATGTATCTGAGACGAACAGTAAATCCGACTCCCCCGATAAAGTTCCAAAAACCGACATGCCATCCGAGCACTCCCGGCTCTGGGATATACCATTTCTTCTGGGTTTCGATAGTGAATAGAAATCTAGCGGGTTTTGGAGCGCCTGCTGTTAGCTCGACTGTCTGGCAACAAAGGACAGAACCAGACGAGCAACATACCCGCTGGTAATGAAAAGACTTCCGCCGACTATCTGCGGCGTCCAGTATATCCCATCCGTGAGACCTTTACTCAAGTGGTTGTAGATGCCTGGGAACCCAGTATATCCGGATATGTAGAATATAGTAGCACCGATTAGCTGTGCCAAAGAAGCTATAAACCCTATTTCATGGAGATACTGCTTCCGCAGCTCTGTGAGCGAGGGGAGCCATGTGAAAGTCCTGCAGTTAGTATCTGGAGATTTTGTCTCGAAATCAGTTGGACATCTACGAGCTTTGCTGAAAAAGGTTTTCTTCACGTGGTGGTGAAGGCATCTGTCCTTTCTGGGCTTCAGTTCCATGATTATATCACCGGCTTCCTTCTCCATCTCTTGGAACGCGCGTTCGAGGGCCCACCCAAAGCACCCGGTCGTGTTCTCGTTCATCGCTTCCAGCATCATAAGGATACCCCCAATCTCGAACGTGGTGGTACCGAGCAAAGCGCTCACACCCCCGCCCACCATGATTTCATGGGGGAATTCCGTGTCCGGCCTTTCAAGCGGGAACCAGACAAAGAAAGAGTTGACAACCCAGATGCAGGAACCGACGGTGAACGCGATGGC
>JGI26055J44792_1000180_pt1 | contig 14375 bp, 17 predicted proteins | sample HigsolmetaGSP17D_FD_44792 | JGI IMG/M metagenome (IMG submission 44792)
GTCATGACTCATGACAGTGTGGACATGCGGCCTCTAGATATCATGTCAGCTGCGTTGAGCCTTGGTCACGTCGGTGTATTAGGTTTATGATCTTGCCGGAGTTCAAGGCTCTGAAAGCTCTGCATAGTATAGAGCATGGAGAAGTAGAGAGTAGCTGAGAAAAGGACAAAGCTTTTGCGGTGGACTAATTGAGATTAGATGCTGGCTCTGCCTCAGGGGGCCAGGGCGGCACAGCTAGGATGCTATGATCATCTTCTGGCCAAGATTCTTGATCCACTTTTATCAACTCATAACTGTCTTAACCATAACAAGGAGTCTAATGCGACCCAGGCAGAGTCACAAAAACTCCCTGCATCCTTGGTGTCTGGCGTCCACAGGATCATCCCGAGGTGTTGAGAACAGCACTACTTCTAACAGCATGGTTGGTGTTAACACAACCATGTTGACTGCCATCTGCATTGTATCTGGAGCCTGTTGTTAGTTGTTTCCACTTGTCTGGTTTCTTTGTCTCGTCACTCGGGCTTTACTTTTGAACAACGACATGGTAGTCAGCACCAATCTCCGAAAGGCCTAATCCCCAAATTCTATTTGTCTCCTATTGGATGGATCTGGAGTAAAAAGCCTTCTACAACATAATGGAATTGCTTCTGCCTTCTGGAGCTTATCCCCTCCGTGGACAGTGAAATCCTGGTCATCAACCGGCTTTGCAACACCCCAACGCTCCGTTTCTTAACCAACTTTGAGAACTCCCGTCCTCCTTGTCTTCTATTTGGTCGCAAAGGGAACCCTGGACATATACCTGCTCTGACAGGCCTTAGTTCAATGCTATCAAGCACAAAAAGTACCTTGTAACTACGAAAAGAGGCCAGGGCCACTGATTGCATTCGGATATTGGTATTCTGGCTGTCTGACAGATATTCTGGCAAAGGATGTTTCTACCGTTTATTATACTGAGTTTTAATGTCTTAGAAATTTTAATTGCTTGGGCAAACTGGAAAACCGGGTGCATTTATATATTTACATCCTACTGTAATCCACGGCAGTATGCTACTGCGTTGATAGACCTCGCGAGATCGACGTATGTCCACTAGAGTAGAGCTGCATAGCATTTGACGGACTAGAATCATAGAGAGAATTGTGCACGGTTACGCGGATAATGTCCCACCCCTAGAAATATACCTTACCAGAGATACATTGATTTGAGCAGTCTACAGAAAAAAACACATAGGAGCTCAAAATAAGCGTCGCTGTTTCTTCTCTCACTAATGGGTTTTACACTTAGATAGCGTAGCACGAATTGTCATTGTAAAGCCGCGGATGAGCGCTAACATGCCTGACGTGAGGAGCCGCATATTACTTCTTTGTGGATAGTTTCCTATTGTTTCTTACCAGACCAGTCGCAGAATTGCGGCAAAGTTTTTTTTGTTATCTGTGACGGTATATTCCCTCCCGACGGCGGGACCTCAAGCCTCTCCAGTCTGACTAGAGTCGATCGCCATGGCCGGGCTGGAGAGCCCCAGTCGACTGAACCTTTGCCAGATCCCGGATCCGATACAATGTTTGCCGCAGATTCGGCAGATAGTCATTACGAACATATTCCTATCTGGGATGTTAGAATCGTCTCGTACCGGCGCGGATCGCAGTTGGAAACATACCGCTTCAGACCCAGAATCATACCAATCAGCATGAAGCATGACTCGTAATCGAGAAACAGGCAAGCGACCGTGATACAGCACCGCATCTGTCTTCACAAATACATAGATGCTCGCATAATTTTTTAGGGACACCATTGGGAGATCGATGGATTCGCAGGAAACTGTGCATTAGCATTGGTTCGAGTGTGTCTCAGATAGACAGATACACTTAACGAAGCGAGACTGTTGAAAGAAAATCTCAGTGTCGTAATGGTGCATGATAATGTATTTAGCTGCCTCGTTTAGCGGACAAGGCGACCACAGCCATTGGTTGCCTCCAATTTGCGCAATAATAATCCAACAGAAGACAATGCTGCCTAGTCTTTCCATCCCGGAACCTTGTCTTTGGGATCAACCAAGCAAATCTGTCTAGCAAGCTGATTCCATCCTGAACAGTGACCACTACTGCTTGTGATGTCAGAACACGTCCCACCACCGATCCCCGGCAGCGATCCGGGGAACTGACCACCGCACTTCCATGCCTTAATCCACAATACGGAGTACTCCATATAAAGCAGCCGCTAGACAGATAGACGCGCGTCATAAAAGTCGCGTGTCTACTGCATGTAGCCTTGCTCCCCTCGTGGTTCCCCGCTGAGGGATCCAGAACGCTCAGACGAGCCCCATGTGCGCAGGTTAGAAGATCCAGAGAGCGCCTTTTGCTCGAAGAACACCATATATCAGACTCCGAAACTACGAGTGTGATACTGCGTATGCACATTGGCATGAAATAACAACACTCGGGCACGAGTTGAACTGCGACGCGAGTCCTCCCGAGACCGTTCGTAACGCCATTTCCGTACGGTACGCGTTCTGCCGCTTACCGGCGTGGTGTCAAGACATCCCCGCTGACGCTGCGCCAAGGCCCAGCGGGGCGTTGAGGACCCGCAAGCACGTCGAGAACGACGAGATAAGCATAATGACAGCCATTGGCCGGAGCAGTTTGCGTCCTCCAGACAATTCTCGAACTCTCACTGCTCTTGCCGAGGAGGGCTACAGACCTAGCATTTTCAGCTACGTCGATCGTGCTGGTCATCCTCTTGCTTTGACAATTACGATAATTTTGTTTGGCGCCCTGGCATACGTCAACCTCTCCGCAGGCGGTGTTGATGTTTTCGACTGGCTTCTTGCGCTGTCCGGTCTTGCGGCTCTCTTCATCTGGGGCAGTGTACGTTTCTTCCTCGCTCTTTATTGCTTCATTCTTACATTATGCTAAGCGTATCTAGATACGTTTGGCCCATATCAGATTCCGTGCAGCTTGGAAGTATCACGGACACACCCTGGACGAGCTCCCATTCAAGGCTGTCGGTGGTGTATACGGCTTGGATGGTGCTGATTATGATATTTCTTGTGCTCATTGCCCAGGTATGTTGTTTCTGCAACTTTTTCCGCACTGCCCTTTTGCTTGTCTTCGTCTTTCTCACTAATAGATGACTAGTTTTAAATTGCACTCTTCCCGCTTGGTCAATCCGGCGTAAGAACTGCAGAATGCTTCTTCAAGGCGTATCTCGCTCTCCCCGTTATCATTCTATTCTGGGTGTGCGGCTACTTCTGGAAGCGCGCAGGATGGTTAACGCTCAGCCAGATCGACATAAATTCTGGTCGCCGCGAGATTGACTGGGAGGAGCATCACGCCATCGAGGCGATCCGGAATTCGAATTTCTTTGTCAGGCTAGCGTACATTCTATTCTAAGGTTGCCATCAGCATCCGCGATGCCAGCCTGTAACTTCAGTGACTGCATCTGAACTTGACCGGCAAAATATATGCCGACATATTCACTAATGCAAGCTTGTTCGTAAGATAAATGGAAACTAGTACTGCCGTAAACCGAATCCCATTTTTTGATACTTTTGGATTCAATAAGGATACTTGCTAGCACTATGGTTATTTGTAGGAGAACAATGACAAGTAGGAAAGGAGAACATGGGACAGGTAGTTTATCTAAGGACATGGCAATTGAGACCGAGAGTGCTGCTTATAGAACCATGACCGACCCTGTAGTAATGGCTCTCCATCCCACATTCTATGCTCCTCCAACACGCCAAAAAGCCAACTTCCCGTAAACCATATTCAGATAGCTTTTGGAGTTATGATGCGATTCATACTCTGCATATTGTCACATCATCCATTTATCATCGCCCTCGTCTTGCGCAGCCAGCATTCCGAGATACCACAATGCCAGCAGAGGTGTCATCGTGGTTGCTCAAGTGAACCTTTGGCATCCCATTGTATTTGTCGGGACAGTTGCAAGTTTCCGTTATCATCCAGCCTCCGAATTGCTACCATTTCACGATCTGTGAGTACAAAGCCGTACCGCGATTGACGTTGTATCATGTAGAAGTTGACCTGACTCAGGACTTGACAGTACTCTCTCTGGTCACTCCTACTGCCTGTTCGTCGCCCAGAATTCCATTTCCAATGTGGCTTTATATCCCCTGGAGCACGATTTGGGCCACTGCCGAATTGCTTTGAATCATAGAATGCAGTGTCAGGTCTGAAATTGTCAACAATTTTTGCTGCTGGAACCGCTATCAAAATTAAGAGCGGTGAGCCCGTCCATCAATTATTACCTGTTAAGAATGTAAAGCCTGCTCGCAAAGCTCGGCGGACTCTTGGGTGTACTATTTTAAAGATCCGAGCTCTGATGATCTCCTCCGAATTGGCAGTCCCAGCAGGTGATTTGATAGGATCTGCGTCAAGAGACGCTGCCATGAGCATATTTTGATAGCGCCCAAGAATTCTATCCAAGGAGAACTCTTGCCAAACAGTGATGGTTTTGATATCATCCGCGCCATATGAATCATTTGTAGTGTCAGTCCCTGGATGTGTAGGAGGTTTTGCTGGGATTGTCGGTAGACTTTCCTGCAAGTATGTCATGATATTGACTTGGGCTGCCATTTCAGAGACAATGATGATATATCAAAGGGTAATAAATATAGCAAGTATGAACTCAAGGCCTTCAGGAAGCTTAAAACTGGTGATTTGCTCTATCTGCTTGTGATCTAAGGAATAGAGAGTGTTAAGGGGGGTTAGAAGCTTCCTAGAAGACCACAGAGCTCTATTTCTACATGAATCTGTTCTTTGGGCTGCCTTAAGGTCCTTCAAAAGGCTTTCACTAATCCTTCAACCTTTATCATAGGTTTTACTGGCATCCTAGACTTTTAAACAGTGCTAATAAAGAAGCACGTATTACTCTTTGATCGAGCTGAATGAGACAACGGATCCGGAAATCTGAGACGCTGCCGCGGACCTATCCGGAAGCGGCAGATGACTGACCTAAAACTGCTTCATTTAACATATATTTATTTCCATATGATAATGACAAAGAAAGTATAAAGAGCTTGGAAAATTCTTCCGGGATCATGACTCACGTAGTAGGTACTGTGGCGAGCATTATACACTTCCCTCTGTTTCTTGGTCCTTGTTGCTCCTTAATGTAGCGGCCCTGGAAACGACCTACTCTATCCGTGGTCGGAAATGTGTCATGAAGGTGGTGAGTAGCCTATGATTCCTATTTACTCTGAACTTCTGGCGTCTAACATGCAGTAGCACCATGATAGAGGCCCAATTCGATTTGCCAACCCGCGCTGAGAGCACAACATTTTTATCTGCGAATCGACGGCATACCGCCGCCTGAAGGCGCATGGTCTCTGCGACCGCGGCATTGTTCCTCAATTCTACGGTACCATCGAGAAGCTCAATCCAATTCTTTATCAACCTCATCTAAAACGTTTCCTCCACGACAAGTGCCCGCCAAACGCTATTCTTATCGAGTACATTCCGAACATGGAGATGCTAGATCCGATGAGAAATGTTACAAAAAAGAGGATTGAGAACTTCATCACTGGCATAAAAGAAATCCACAAGGCTCTTGTCGAGCATAGCGATGTCTATCCCAGGAATATGATGGTTCTCCGAGATGACCCAGATGAAAGGGTAATCTTCGATCGAGCACAGACATTTCATGAGGAAACCTTAACTGAAGAGCAGAAGGAATGGATGGAGTTTGAAGAGGGGGTGGTTGTCGATATAGGAAAAGATATGGGTGAGTGACTATTACGACTTTCCCCTCAAACAGACAAAGTTAGAGTTGCTTTTCGAAGGATATCTTACCACCTGCTTGAGATTGCCGTTTGCTGATCAGGCGCCACTATATGGCAGGAAGCGGATGCTGCTGAAGGACAAATCAATCGCACACTTTTCTTGTATTGACTATGCATAGATAGGATTCTTATGGTCCGGCTCAAGGCGTTTGTTTATGAGTTTGGTTTTCGGATTTTTCTGTAACTCCATTTGCAGAATGGGTGTGAACTATGACATATGCATGTTTGCTTTCCTCAATAAATGTGCTTAAATAAACTATCTGAGTGCTTTCTACAGGTTGTTTAGTATTTCAATCCGAGTTTGCTATTTCCGTCCCTTCTATGCGTTATTATTACGACTACCTGCCGAGAACTCAACTCTAGGAGTCTGGAGACATGCAATCTCCTTAGTTGTTAGAGTCCGCTTAAATGTGATGAGTTCAGGTAAACACCCAGAGAATGTCAATGTCCCATCATCAAATGTACCAAGAACGAAAATTGTACAGTGGGCCACAAGAAGCCATTGGACAGGGCTAGTAAATTTTCGGGTTATGATCATGATATAAATTTAGCCAAAGCAAGAAATTATGTGTTAAAGAAAATTGACGCAAAAGTAGTGCCTTATAATCATGCAGAAGATCCATAAAAAGGCGGCTGGATATACAATATTGCTATCATAGCCGGAATTTTAAGGAAAATCCTCAAAGCCTAAAACGCCCACTGGACTCTTACGCTGCGTTTCTCCTGTTCTTTGCCTCCGTCTGGATCCACTCCTCGGCTTTGCCTTTCCAGCTCTCTTCCCACCGCGAGAGCGCCGGCCTGCCCTCGATCACGTCGTCGATAGCCCACCTCATCCTAGCCTGGTCCAGAGCCCTGTCTGTTTCGCCATCAGGGCAGAGTATGTAGAACGCTCCATCGTCGAGCCCCTTGCTCAGGTACTCCGCAACCTGGCTTGGGTACCACGCTCCGTCGCGCTTCTGGACTTCCTTCTCGTCGGTCGGTCCAACGTTCCCCATAAAGCCTGTCCATGTCCAGCCAGGGATGAGAAGGTGAACGGATATGTGAGATGTGGACGCGTCGGACCGAAGGTCGTGTGCGAGATGCTCGGCAATATGCTTCACGGTTGCCTTGGAGGAGTTGTAGGCGGGGTTCGCGCCACCGGGAGGGTTTGTGATGCCTTGTTTGGATCCGGTCAGGACGATAGATTTTGGTGACTTGTTCGGAGAGGTTATCAGAAGGGGCAAAAAGACAGAGAGTCCGTTCAGAAGACCGAAGACGTTGACATCGAGGGTCTGAGAAGTTAGGATATAAGCTTTCAACCGTCCACAGGAAGACACCTGCATTGTACTGTACCTTCTTCCAGTATCCAACATCTGTCCACGTCTTTATCCTTCCGCCTTCGGCCTGTCCTTCTGCCTTGAAATTCTTTCCTGCATTCAGCATCAACAGATCGACCTCTCCAAAGGTCTCTGTGACTTTCTTTCCGAGATCAGTCCAGGCCGCTTGATCCGCCACATCTATTGCGTAGGCCTCCGTCTTCAACGAGGCATTCAGGCCGGTCAAGATGTCCTTGGCCTTCTGCAGGTTGGCGCTGTCAATGTCGACGAGGGCAAGGTGCATGCCCTTCTCGCGGCAGAGCTTCGCGGTTGCGAAACCGACACCGGAGGCCGCGCCCGTGATGAGGGCGGTTGCTTGGGGACGCAGAACAGACGGCATTTTTGATCGCGACCGATGAGGAAATCCGACGTCACAAGGAATGATATACCTAGCAAAGGCAGGTAGGAGTAATGATTTTCGAGATCTTTCGTGAAGCCCGACAAGCCCCTCTTCCGTTGACGACGCAGCCCCGGCGGTTAGCGGAGATAACGGCGTCTTCCCCGGACCCCGCCTGATTCCGCGGCGGGACGCCCGTGGAACACAGCATCCCTGGACGCGGGTCTCTCCCAGTGTATGACCGTAGATCATCCGAAGTACTTCTATGTAACTACCATTGAGTGAGAATATATCACATACAAGCCGAAGAACTTGATTATTGAGTCTACGCAGCATCTTCACGAAGCTGCCGGCTTCCCGATGTCGACATATATATTACCTCAATGTACGGTGCTTAGTTTGGATATGCATTAGTTGGAGAGAGACTACTATTGGGTCGGTATTTCTCAAGCTGGATATTTATCTCTGAGCAGAATATTGACAACAAAAATACCTTTATCCCGAACCGTGCCCTCAATTCATCGCTAGTGTGATATTAACGAGCCGGAGCAAATAACTTCATCAATCTCAACGGAGAAAGAACTTGTGATAAAAAAAAAGGAGTGCCGCACATACCAGTGCACGCCATCATCTATCTCCCTATCCAGCCACAGCATCTATTGCAGCAGTTGCGACCTGGCATGCGTCTTTGGTCTCTACTTCAGCTTCCGGATGGGTGCTCAGCTCAGTAAACCTGCTTCTCCAGAAATCCCAGCGCTCCTTCGAGTAGCCCGGGGTTCCTCGCCAAAGCTTGCCACGTACGTCACTGTCCTTGCACTTCTCCTCCTGGCAAGCATTGTAAATCTTCGGACCACAGAGCACAAACCAAATGGCTGCCGTTGGGACGAGAGAGGCGACGATAGTCTTGATCGTCTTCTTATCGTCGCTCTCTAGAGACATCGAGATGCTGGTGAGAGCGCGGTACAAGCCGCCGTAGATCTCTTCGTTCGTCAGGTGTGCAATTAATCCGTTCAAGTTTTTCCACCGGTGAAGTTTTTCGTCGCCTGGCATGTATTCGAGGGGCTCGAGTCCTAAACAGAGGCAGTGAGAACACCGATCTTGGAAATCGCAACCCCGATACAATCTGCGAATCAAGACGACGGGAAGTGAACTGTCTGAATGACGAGGTAACTTACTGTGCCACCGTTCAGTCAGATAGATGGGCAGATCCGGAAGATCTTGCCAGACACGAGAGCCGTTTTCCAGCGTGATCTCGCTAGGCAGCTGGCGAAGCGCCTTGATCAGGCTGATGAAGCGTTGCATTGGGACATCCTGGTAGTCGAGCTGGTAACCAATCCTGAACATGAGGTCCCAGAACTCAGAGAGGAAACTTCCAGGGCTCTCCTTCTCGTCGTCCCCTGGGCGATTGTTTGGGAAAAGGCTGTTAATCTGCTCTGCTGCATCTTGAGAGGACAAGACCGAGTCTTGCGGAAGGTAGGTTGCGAGGATGTCGAACAGCTTGAGTTCAATGTCCCATTCACCGGGGTTTGCTTCAAGCGCAAGTCCGAGAGGGTTATTCACGGCCATGATTTTCTGATAAGTGACCACTGATGTTTGGATGATTGAGCGCTATGATGTGAGCAAAGTACTGGATGGGAAGTCGAAGTTGAGTCAGGCAATGTACATTTCCAATGGGGAGATGGCTCAGTGAAGTAAGCAAGGTAGCACAGCTATTGCACGCAGGATCAGATCAGCCCATTTGCATGGAATCCAGGAGGTCCAAGAAAGTCAAGAAGCAGAATCCTGCAGAAGTTGAAAACATGCACAAGACTGTTGGAGCAAAACACAGTGTACCGCATCATGCTAATACCATTCTAGATTTAAAACTGCACTGATCAGCCAGGTGCAGCTGAGCCAAGATGCGGCTGAAAGTTGCAACCTCCTGTGTAACAATGCCATACCCAGCTTTAATTCAGCTTTCAGTGCTTCCCCGTCAGCATCTATGCAGGTGAGATCTAATCAAAACGATCTTCCTTACATAAGAGACACTAGAGAAAGTTAAATGCTGACAAACAACCTTGGTTATACACTAACCCATTCACCCATATCAACAGTCCCAATTTCTAGGGTACTCCATTGAGACTTTCGTTACCATGGATCCCCTGCCCCAGCCAGACCGCTTTTACTATATCGTGACCTGGATTTGCTTCGCTCACGGTCTCTTACCTATTATCGCGTTTAATCATTTTTGGTGGCTTCAAAATCGCATTGGCATAAAATAGCACTCCACTGATGCTGCAAGGCAGGGGATCCTCGGTAGCAAACTTTTGGCAAAGGACTGTATACAGCCCTGCTAGGCGTATCAGCTCTAAGCGCTGATACTGAGGCTTTTTTATCTCAATTAATAAGCACGGCCTGTCTGGCTACATGAGATTTGGTTGGACAATATGAGGCCTGGAGCATCGGGAATCGCCGGTGTCCCATCATATCATGTAGATCACAGCAACGTCTGGTGATAAACAATCGCCACTTCTGCTCACTCAGTTGGGATGATAATGGCTCATACACATAGCCTTGGAGTAGGACAAAATAACATGGGTCTGAATTCAAAGGGACTTCGAGGATGTATATAAACAGGCGAGTTACTTCTCAGCAAGTATTCCGAATCCCATCTCCTTGCCATTCTCTCTTAGTTCTCTCGGCAGCTTTCTTTTGTCAAGTCAACTCTCGAAACATCATTCAAAATGGTTGCCATTAAAGTCCAATTCTTCCTCGCTCTCCTTGTGGGCGCTGCCCTGGCTACGCCGCTAGCAAATCTGGTGGAAGTTAGTGACAAAGTGCGTTATGTCGTTGTTTATTGTGCATACTGTACTTCCTCATCGAGGTTCTTCAGATCTTGATTCCCTACCTTAAAAATACATAACCAGTACTCTTTTCTTTTCGCTCTCAAAAAGGTCCACCGGTGTCATACAAAGACACCCTTTCGGAAAATCACACTCACATATAAAATAGCAACTCACCTGCACGGTGGACGGCAAGAGAGTGTCCTTCTCCGAAGATTACGCCAAACAGCTAGCCAAGCAGGCGCCTTCTGGGAAGAATATCCACACCGCGAGCGGATACCCGCACATCTTCCAAAACCTTGACCACATCCAGTGGGACAACAAGGCCTGCATATCTCCCAAGGTCAAGACCCTCGAGTTCCCGATCCTCGAGGGCAAAAACCCAAAGATGTACCCGTGGAACAAGAAGCCAAGGGCGGAGCCGGGCCCGTGTCGTGTTGTCTACAGTGAGACCGATGGCCACTACTGTGGTGTTATGTGTCACAAGGACAGGAAGGCCAATGGCGACGACCAGAAGGGCTTCAACAAGTGCACTTAGGGGGAGACCGATCTGCTCGGGCTGGGGTTGGTGTTGGGTTGAAGGGGAGGACAGTTGGACGTTTGCTTTAGTTCAAACATTAAATCTCAGATTGGACAATCTTCTTTCTCTCGGCTCAAACGTTATCAATGGCTGCTGGTCATAAACTTCATACCTAACAATACAGTTTACAGCAAGGCACAAGGATCTGGCAATCTCTCTTCCATGGAGTAAAACAATCTGCTGTCATCTTTAACGGAATAATCATCCTTACGTGATTAATATAGATAGCTAGGTAGTTTGAAGAAGTGATAAAATTGCGCATTCGGTGTTGAATGGTTGTATTCGAGATGTAGTGCCCGCAAACTTTAAATCCGCCTGAGATCAGCTCTAGAATCACTACTCGACCGTTTGCTTGATAAAGGACCTGGCATTTTCAGGAAACCAGAAAAATGCATGTCAAGTCTTACTGGCCTAACAACAGTTGAGGCCAGAAATATTGTATATGTAGGTAGGTACCTAGTAAGTAGAAGCACAAGGAAATTGTCTTCATTTTCAAAGTTCTCATACGTGTCATGCGGTGGAATCACTGTGGGGCCAGCTTAGAAATCGTCGTTGGAAGTGGATATTCCGGACTTAAACAAAATTCTGATGCTGTGCCTTTCCACAGACTTCCACTGCTGGGATGTGTTGGACTCCAAAAATACAAGTTGTTGCTGCAATCAGCGGCCTTAGACTTTTTCTGTAGTCGAGAGGTACTTTTGTTGACAGGCTGTTCCTCAGAACAAATGAGCCCACTCTCGCAGAACATGGTGAGCATCATGATGCACCAATTCCCAGCCAGGAAAGAAGAGGGATAGGGCTCTGGACTTTCCTCACTTAGCCAGTTGGATGACTGTGGATCTAGGCAATTCGTGTCTCCTAGTCAATGCTTCTGTTTCAGACGCTGCAGATGTCTCGTTATGCGGGGCCTCATGGCTGATATCCCACCATTTTTCCCGCCAGCAATATTTCTTAAAGGTGTCTGCATTTCAGAAGCTTGCCTCGTCTGAATGCAAGATCTACTCCAGCTCCAGGACTAAGAAAATTCTGCCTGATCATGTATGTGTGGCAATGCGGTGGATGTATGTCAAAAGTTCTTTTGCAAAAGTCCATGTCCTACTGACTGGCAGGGACTTTTCCGGCACCTATTCCCTCTCCGGCACGGACATACCCCAGGCCAAGCTTTTACGGTAAATGCGGGGAAAGAGGCGGAGGCTGCGGAGTACGGAGCAATTGATCCACTAATTTCTGACCACTCCGAAAATGATCTGCTCTCTAATTTCGCCGCGGAATCTTCGTCCGCCTTTCCACCAAGCGGATTTGAATTTATTTAGCCGTTTGCCAGTTTAGCCGGACGACGGACAGTATGAGCCAAGCTTCTTTTCGAGGAAAGTGTTTGTCTTTTTATTATGACCTATTTAGCCATGTAAACCCTGATTTTGGATTGCGTATTGCAGAAGCTGGTTGGAACGCAGGAATGAGCCGACGTGGATTAAAAGTATTTAAGATGGCCCGGGACTGCTGAAAACGTTCGAGAAGACGCCCTAATTGCATGTGTTCTCGTGTAGCCATGTCCAGGTTTGCTTTTCAGGTCATCATGGTCGCTCTGGCCTTCGTCTTGCAGGGCGTGTGGCCACTACCACACAGCCTCATCGACCGAGGGATTGATCTGGGATTGGGCGGCTCGCAATGGGTCGATATCTGGACAGCCATGCCGCAACTCACGGAGCCGGCAAACCTCCCACCGGTCCCTTTTGTACGTTTGACTTGTTTCTCCCTCATCGTGAGTCTCTGTCTGTTGACGACCATCCCAGAACCAGAGTAACACGGTCTTCTTCAACTCGACGATCCGCCAGACACTGCACATGTCCCTTGGTGCCGAGAAGATCCGCCTGCGGATCTCAAATGCTTTTGGCGTTGAAGATCTCCCGGTTACGGAAGTAACAGTCAGTCTGCCTCGCGATGGAAAGGCTGGCACAAGTGTTATTGAACCTAGTACCCTGAAAAAGGTCACATTCAGCGGAAACCCGAGCATTATAATTCCGAGCGGGGGTCTGGCTGTGTCCGATCCGATCGTCTTTCAGGTAAAGCCACAATCAATGCTGACTGTCAGCGTGTACCTTGAGGATGGACAGCAAGGGGGGCATATCACTTCCCACCCGGGCAGCCGCACGACGTCCTGGATGTCGTTTGGCAACTATGTGCATGCTGAGAATCTGACAGACTCCTCCGTGCAGAGTGTCGAGCATTGGTGAGACACCTCGAGTCGAATAACAATGCACCGGCGGACTAATGGGACCCAGGTACTTTCTCAGTGCTGTGGAAGCCTGGCTTCCTCCACAGTCAAGGGGCTTTGCAATCATAGGAGACAGCATCACGGATGGCCGCGGCAGTGACACGAACGAAAACAACCGCTGGCCGGATCTTGTCCTAGCCAAAATGCAGCGTAACCCGCTCACATCCAGCATAGCAGTGCTCAACCAGGCTGCTGGCGGCAACCGAATCTTGAACGATGGACTGGGCCCCAATGTCATTAGCCGTGTTGACCGGGACGTCCTGGCGCAGTCGGGGATCCGGTATGCAATGATCTTCGAGGGTGTCAACGATATCGGCGTCGCAGAGCCGGATGTTGCGAGCCAGACTGAGATTGGCGACAGGATCATCGGCGCCTATGAGCAAATCGTCACCAGGATCCACGCATTCGGTATACCGGTCTTCGCAGCGACGATAACACCGTTTGGGACCCCCAACGGATCGACGGTCGTCCAGCCGTATTCCGACCCCGAGCGCGAGAAGACCCGGCAGCGCGTCAACGCATGGATCCGGGACAGCGGAGTCTTTGACGCGGTCATTGATTTTGACGAGATAGTGCGGGATCCGAAGGAGCCGTCACAGCTGGCACCTCGATATGATTCCGGGGACCATCTTCACCCCAACGTCGCAGGGTATCAGGCGATCGCAGATGCATTCCCGATCAATCTCTTCCTCCAGTTCGCGAACGGTGTAGATAAATATTGAGAGCGGGAGGACGGGTTGAAATCGAGTAAAAGTATATAATGATGATGCACTGATATAATCGTCAGCGACATACAGGAATTTCTGTAGGCAATCTTTATAACCTAGAACATCATCAATTTCTCAGCGTCTTTGGTCAGTGTCCACCGCAGTAGAGGGCAGACTGATCCCATGGCTAGGCGGAAACCTCACCGACAACCTCAATTCCCCACGGCCATGAAGGGACAGTAGCCAAATATGAGTCCGGTGAGCCCTAGACCGCGTTGTGCTGCTCGACAGGGCATGAAATCAGCGGGATGGTCCTGGCTGTTGCGCGACCGGGAGATTGCCGCATCCGGCAGACCCCAGGAGCGCCCTCTGATTGGGCTGTCGGGCGCGGCACGTGCCTCGGATAACGGTCGTCCCCGCGTTCCGCGCGCCCCGCCAGCCGGCCCGGCGCCCGTCCTCCCTTTGTTCTCCGTGCGTTATCATGGTTTGATTTCTCTTTCA
>JGI26055J44792_1000186_pt1 | contig 14114 bp, 13 predicted proteins | sample HigsolmetaGSP17D_FD_44792 | JGI IMG/M metagenome (IMG submission 44792)
CGTGGATTGGAGAGAGATAGTTGCCATTATTGAGAATTACGCTGGTTTGAAGGATAAAAACACCTAAACCTTATAGTACAGCTGAATCGAGCATTCAAATTACGAATCACTCGGGGAACCATGACGTCCTTCCAGTTTGGAGTGAGATCCTGCTTCTTCATCGTACAGACCCAGATATTGGGCCAGATACTCTCCAAGCAGTCCAAGTGTGATTCCACCACCAGTAAACCAGCATCCATTTTTGAACCACCACCAGCAATTCTTTACATCCTTCAGCTGAACTCGCGAGATCATGATGCCGAGAGATAGGATCGCGCTGCCACAGCCGCCGACGAAGAAAACAGGACCAGCCCCCGCTGCCACTCCCGCAGCGGCAAGGAGTGTCACTTGAGTTGCAGCTAACCCAGAAAGCACTGTCTTCGCATTGTGTGCATGACGTAACGCAATTGACTTGATCCCTGCCGCTAGATCATCTTTTATGTCCATATGTGCATATATCATGTCATACAACACTGTCCAGGCAACGCAGCTGGAATATAGAGCGATAGTAGCCCCCAATGCATCACGGTTTGTGAGAAGATCAACATCTAATGCTGGAAACCCCATGATTGCTCCCCATGAAAAGGTCAGTCCTAGGACAAACTGAGGGTAGTCCGTGACTCGTTTGGCTAATGGATATGTTGCCACAAGGAGCAGGCTGGGAACGCCGTACCAGAGGCACTGAAGGGGAAATTGAAGAAGGACCCCAAGGCCGGCAAGGAGCTGGACACCTGTGAAAACAAGAGCTTTCTGAGGAGTCACAGCTCTTCTGGCAATGGGGCGGAATCTTGTCCGTTCGACGTGAGGGTCCAGATTTCTGTCCCACAGATCATTGATCGTGCACCCAGCGCCTCGCATTATCAGGGCACCAGTGAAGAATAGTCCGGCTGTTGTAGCAACATGGAGCGGTGTTGCAATTGGGGATGTAAATGGTGCTGCCATTAATGTCGAGAATAGACAAGGGAAGAAGAGATAGTATGTACCCGTTGGTTTGTCAAGGCGTATCAATTCTGCGTATGGTATCCATGACTTCGGGAGAGACGCGACCAAACCGCGTTTCGGTGGCACATAATGAGAAACAACCGGTTCTGCTGCAGGGTTTGTTGACTGTGTTACAGGAGGCGATGCGACACTGGCATGCTGTGTAGAAGTGACAGAGGAGTTGCATCTGAAGGATCGCCTTTCGCTGTTTGTTGTATGCGGCTTTATGGATTGTTGACCCTTCACAGCGTCCACAAACTTGAAGGTCCTGTGGAGGCGCGCTGCAGTTCCTGGGTGAGAAATGTGACCGATCGATGACAAGTGGCCCATACGCAGAACCATTCGGCTTCTTTTTCTAGAGCATTGAACGGGCCATGCGCGAGGAGAGCTGAAGCAGCACGACGGAATCATCTCTTAGGGAACAAAGACAGAGCTGGAAAGGGTCTCGCATGAGAGTGAGGTAGAAATTGTAAGGCAATGTCGAGTCAACCACTGGTCATGTCTATGCGAATGATGACGGAGCTCCTGACTGTGGATCTTCCACTGAGGGCTGTGAAATAGTAACTTGATCTTAAGGCTCGCCAGCCGACCTCACCGTAAGGGGACAATGGGTCACTGAAACTCTGCGATCAAATCAGGAAGGTGAACTCGTTCGATCCAAGCAAAGGATCCGCTTGGATGCACCACTCCCTTTTACACCGTATGGTTTGCGGGTTGATTGATGTGAACAATGCTCCGTAGATCCGTGTTTTTAGTAGATATCAATAATCATCCGAGTCTGGTGTGTTTGAACGCTTTGCAGCTGTCGATCCCGGAAGAGACCCGTGACATGCTTAGTCCCTGAGCACCCGCGTCTCCCACAGGGTAAGCTGCCTACCTAGTCCTACCTAGGTACTAGGTACTAATACTGCGTACCTACATGTGCTAACTGGGTTCACGGCCCGGGACGTGCTCCGAACTACTACTAAATATTGGTACTACTACTCTAGCTTCTAACTCCGTTCAACGGATTACTCCGCACTCCGCACACCTTGCTCCTTCACGCTGTACATCAAACTTAACGGGTCTTCTTCACTTGATATTATTTTGAAGCTCCGAGGCCTTATTTGTTCGCCCAAGGATCCCGCACAGAGGACGTCCATCTCCGCCCTGCTTTCGAGTTCGCCATCGTCAAGGCAGCTTGCGCGCACATTATTCCATGGGGGCACGAGGGGTCTTCATTCACACAGTATAGTGATTACCTCTCTATCTCTTTTTCACGGTCTAGCGACTCATTTTTTATTCTTCGTTTTCCATCGTCCGTAGCGCCCGAAGTGTTACCGCATGGATTGGTCGACACACTTCGGGCTACAACGGCATTCCATCTGTCATCGGTATAAGACACTGAGGCCATTGTCCCTTGCTAAAGCTACAGACTACGCGGAGCAACTTGCACCCTTTTGCTGTTCGTATCTACGTCTCAGCTTGACCTGAGAACTGCTTCCTATGATGCATTCTGCCCTTGAGTTTCCCCGGTGATCCTGACACGCACCTCTTAATTAATCCTCATCGCAAACTATCCAGGATGCCAGCTCAGCGCCCCTGTGCAGCATTTGAACCGATCTCACCTGACCTAGATGTAGCGGCTCTCGTGGAGTCGACACCGAACTTCGAGTTTGCCGTGAGGATCCACTGTGATGCGATCGATGAGCAAGGCCTGGAGAACTTTGAGAAGTTAGTCCTTCTTCATGTAGTACTAGGGGGCAAACCTCTGGTAATTGAGGGCTACGACAAGCGACTGGAGAAATGGATATTCTCGGAGCAGTGGCTGAAAGATAACTACTCGACGAAGAGTATGTCATCCCTACTCCTTTCCATTTTGAATGTCTCTCTGGTTGCAGCTTCTGACCGTACCAGCCGAAATTGCGCGAAACCTGACAACTAAATCCAACCTTCCTCTCACAATCGGCCATTATCTAAATAACATGCCTCTTCTAACCGATCAATGGAATGCAAAGAACTACAAAGATCCTAATCGTCAAAGAATCTATTTAAAGGACATAGACTGCCCTCCTGTATGGCGTGAAAAATTGAAAGAAATCATTCCTCCGTTACTCTTTTATCTCAACGAGTCAACAGGGGATGTCGGTGCTCCGGGAGCATCTCTGGAGCCAAATCCGAATGGCCCTGGTATGAGAATTGGCAGGGGAATTGCGAAGGCAGGAGATCTAATGAGCAGTCTTCCACCCGATATGAGAGCCGTCAACCTGATGTGTTATATTGGCCATGAAGGAACTTATACACCGTGCCACCGAGAGATGTGTGCCACCCTAGGCCATAATATAATGGTAGAGGCTTCAACCGGGCTCGTTGAGAACGGCAAGCCAACGAAGCCTGGATCGTCCATTTGGTTTATGACGGAAAGCAAAGACCGTCATCTTGTCTCTGAATATTGGTTATCTACACTTGGCCATGATATCGAGGTTGAGAACCATTTCGCTCAGATTAATGCCTGGAAGGCAGCTCCATTCAAAACATATGTCGTTGAGCAGAAAGTCGGTGACTTTATACTCATTCCTCCTCTTGCCCCACACCAGGTTTGGAACCGGGGGACTAGGACGATGAAGGTTGCCTGGAATCGCACCACTGTCGAGACTCTGGAGCTTGCCTTGAACGAAGCCCTTCACCGATCAAGGATGGTCTGCCGAGATGAACAATACAAAAACAAAGCAATCGTATTCTACTCACTCGACAAATATTCAACCCTTCTCCGTCGAGTATCGGAACAAAAGCTCAGCAGTCCGAAGATTCGGCAGCTGCAGAAAGATTTTCGGCGACTATTCTCTCTGTATACCCAAATCCTTATTTCGGAGAGCTTTTCAAGAGATAGACCAGAAGAGAAGAATGTTCAGTTCCTTCCTTTTGACAGCAATGTTACTTGTTCATACTGTCGATGTAACATCTTCAATCGGTTTCTGACTTGTCCTTCGTGTATTGGTACTCTTCCATCCGGCGAGGAGGATAATTATGACATTTGCATGGAGTGTTATGCCATGGGCCGGAGCTGCGCTTGCATTTCAAAACTGAAGTGGGTGGAGCAGTTTCGTTGGAAAGAATTGACCGAGAAGCATGAGACGTGGAGACAACAGATACTCGAGTTTGGCGGCCAAGCCAGTGACCTCCCGCAGCCTCTGGATGTTGAGAGAGATCGGTTTGGCAAGAAGACCCTTGCCGAGATTTGCCAGGAGGAATTGAGAAGACGCCCCTGGGTAGACATCACTAAACCAGTTGTTAGTGCCGAGGATGATAATGATGTCGATGTTGATGACGAGGGTCGTGTCAGAAAACGGAGAAAAGTTCATCGGTCTGATAAGCGGCGCAAGGAGCATGGGAGCTGTCATATCTGCAAGACCCCTGAACCGAAATGGAAGCTTGCTTCTTGTAGATCATGTGGTCTGAATTACTGTTATGGTAGCCTTTTCAGAGCCTTCGACATCATGCCGCAGAAGGTTATGGAGGATTATTATTGGAAGTGTCCAAAATGTCTAAAAATCTGCAGCTGTGGTGCTTGCCGACGAGATCCTACTATGACTCCCTTTGAACCCACAGGAACTTTGCTCGGCAGTGACACGAGAAAGATAGCAGATCCGCGAAGTGTGGAAAGTTTGGTGGATTTTAGTCACTCAAACATCGTTTGGCTCAAAAAAGCTGGTGATGATCATCCCCATGATACGCGTCGACTAAGAAAACGTCAGGAAGAAGCCGAGAAGGCCAAACTTAACGAGCCTACTTTGGACGAACATTATGTCGAGGAAGGGAGCCCCGGTGACGTTGAAGCAGGGATTCTACGATTGGCAGAATATGAAGGCATCCCTATCGACCCTGCTTTAGGTCCTGGCAGTAATGGGGGTGGACAGCATCTGGACCAGCAAGAGGAGGCCAATCTTCCTATAGACCCGGCACTCGATTCGACTCATGGAGCGCAACAGCCTCAATTACTCGTCCCGAAGAACGGGGTATTGCGAAAAGACATGGAGAACGAGTATGACGCGATAGACGCGATAACGTTCGAGTATCCTGACCCAGAGGGCCCATCCTTATCCCCGATTCCTTCGGCGGAGACTTGCAACCCTGGTTCCATGGTGCCTAGGACTGCTCCTCAAGAACTGTCCCAGGAAAGCAGCGAATTAATTCTGAAAGTTGGCCGCAGGACACGAAGGCGGCCGAGTGAACATGTCGAGGTGCAGAATGGGGTTCAGTTGACGTATGACGGTTCAGGGGACACGCCGGCAGAACGAACGCAACTTCAAGAAACGCGGAATGAGTCCAAATCATCGATGGTTCGTCTGAAGATTGATGGAAGAAAGGCTCTGGATTCTGCACGAGAAGCCTGGATCCCTACGGCTTCAGACGGAGTCAAGTGTCCCGAAAGCACAACCATAGTTCAGTCTGATATACCGTTTGACCCAGAATCGGGTTCATACGGTTCTCGCTCTCATCAGCGTAAGACACCGAGAATTCGGGGTGAACACCACGACGACTTCACCCCCACAAGAGGTCATTCTCGCAGGGCACGGCGCCGCAAATCGACAACAAAGATGAGGAAAGCGAGAGTGGGTTATTCGGATGATTCTGAGATCTCCAGTGATGAGCTTGATGGCCATATACATAATGAGGCACGACCTGCCCAGGGCAGGCGCAACCCACCTCGCTCAACAAAAAGGCTTTTCGCTGGCCGCTCTGGTGTCGAGGATTCCCCGGATATTTCGCAGAATCCTTCAAATATGTTGCCAGACATGGCAACCGCCGGAGACAGTCAGCGTAATGGAGCTCGAGTTGATAATGAAAAAGATGCGGAATCTTCTCCATTAATCATCAGTGAGAATAGGCCTCAGAGCCCAATAATCTCTGGCCATCATGGTGCAACCCCGGAAACAGTGGATACACACGCCACCTCAGTCAACATCAGTGAACCCATCTCTCAATCGAAGTGATCTCGCCTCGTTACTGAGGCCGAGGAAAACCGCGAGGCCAAAATCATGGCTATGCAGTGGACAGAGGGCGACTACGAGGATTTAGGCAGCGAAGCCTGGCTTTCTTCCGAAGACACGCAAGATGAACATTCCGAGATACCTTCCGATCGGCCCAGGAAAACCGGTCGAAATAGATCTCAGGGATCCATTTCGCGTAATATTACAGGACATTCGAAGTCGAAGGCGGATCCAAAATGACAAACCTGGCAGCCTTGCTAGGTACTGTACAGAGGTTGAGGCGAGTCCGCGGACTCGAGTGGTGCCTACGACGGGTCCACAGCAAACTAGGAATACTACGTCTTACCTATTAAAGCGGCCAAAGGAATGGGTAAATTTTGAGGACCTATATTGGTGGCCTTCTATCTAGAAAACTGGACGGTTCCTTGCTCTTCCAAGATTGTCTTCAGTGCGACTATTGAGATGCGAGCACTGAAGGACAATCGAGCTGTGGTTCTCTACTTATAATCATACGACTTCACAGGTGGCCTTGTATGATTGATTTTTTTTTTGCCTTGACACGGGAAATGTGCCAATGAGATATCCGGTTACGAATGCTAGTGTATATGATCTAGTGTGCACCCTGTACTGCCTAACAAGAGATGTTGGTTCCGGAAAATCAACGCTGCTTTGTATCTTTCTTGGAGACGAAGGTGATCTCCAGCCCTCGCCTCGCCCTGAGCCCCTGAAGTCTTTGTAGATCATTCTATCAGGTCGTAGGTCGAGCTCGAGAATCTAGAATTTCGTAAAATTCCCATATCACGTCAAACTTGCAGCAATATCGGATGCCAGATACTAAGGGCGTCGATTTTACAGATGCCAACCTGCTAACTTAGTTGCTCAGCAACGGCGACCAAGGAGAAGGTACCGAGACCCTGAATCCCGTAAGCTTTCGGCGCTAATGATATGACACCGCGCGCCTCCCACAAATAATAGGTACCTGAGTCAGAAAACACCTTTGCTCTTTAGCCGGGATGACAGAGTCGACCACACGACCGTACCGGCAGGGCTTGGAAATCTCGGCCCGGGGGTCGCTGAATCTGCCGGATCATGGCTTTCGGAAAGATTATTTGCCAGAAACACCTTAACTATCATGTTCGACAGGTCGCCAACAAAGATCTATCCGCTGGGATGAAATCCAGCCAGAGCACTTTGATTACCCTGTGCGGCCGTCGAAATAATGACTGTAATGACGCCTGGTTGCAGCTTTTGAAAACCGTTTAGGCACCCTTGTACTCATAACGAAGGTCTTCGAGCTGACCAACATCGACGGAAGTCATCACCCTCCGTGCAACCCAGATGGTCCCAAGTACCGCTGTCCTGAGTGAGCCCGTTGCAACTTCATCTTACTTAAGTAACAAAATCACGCACCTCCTGGGACTAGATATGGAATCCACTGGACACCATCAGATTGCTTCCAGCCACCAATAAAGCAGGAAGCCAGTGTAAGCAGTGCGCAAAGAGCGGCATTGGCAGGGATGAGGTGCCTCCCCAAAGGCGTACTATCTTCTTCGACCTCTCTTACTAGACCCTTGTCCTTTCGATTTGGCCGTCGTAGAGGAATATATTTCATGATGTACGCGGACGCAAAAAGCGACATGATGCTGAGAAAGCAAAGAGTTCTTTGATACGTAGTAGCGGATGATGACAGCAACGCTGGCAGGAACGCAGCTGCCGTCACTAACGGGAGGATCGTGAAGATGAGCTTTCTCCTATTTCAGCAACGGTGGAAGTTGTACAAGATCGGGCATCAGACATACAGTATATTCAGCATTCCGCTTATCATCCTGCATTCGTAACTCCATGATGACTTTTTCCTGCTCTACAAGGCATCAGTGCGAGACCGGGATGAGCCAAGCAGATGCACGCCTCTAGGAGAGCGACGGGTCAAGAGCAATGATGGTCTTATACCTTCTTCATCAAGCTCCTGGCGCCCCTCGTTGTCGTCGTCCGAGTCTCCGGCATAGCGGAAGGTCCTGCGTAATCTTGCTGCCGCCATGCTTCCACACCGTGCTGAAAGCAGAGAGCGGATGAGGTTGGGATGGATGGGAACAGCCAGGTGCCCAGCTCGGTGTTGTGCTGTACCGGTCGGCACTGCACCTTGGCCGAGTTTGGCCTGTTGCCAAGTCCAGTCAGTTCCTCGATCAAAGACTCCGAACCGTCGGCTCGCTATCCAAATTGAAGAGCTTCTCGCCCTTCCTCTGCTTAAAGATCCAGCCGTCTCGAGTCTGTACACGACCCAGACCTCAAGATGGCTCTGCGGGCTCTGCAGACCCGCGTGCGCGCCCGCCCTTTGCCAATGATCCTTCATCAACAGTCACGTACCTTGATCCCCGCCCCCCGCCCTAATTCAGGGCCCCTCATGGATCGACGCCCGGATCGTGAGCTGCCCTCGGTCAATACGGGTCGACGTTGGGTGCGCACGCTTCCCATCTTTGCGGTTATCGTGGGCGCCGCGATGCTCGGTATATTCAACTACCAGAAAGCATCTTCTAGTGTTGTTAGCAGCACCCTTTACGCTCTCCGAACGTCGCCTCGCGCCCGAGAGATTCTTGGTGATGAGATATACTTTGCACAGAAGATGCCCTGGATCAGTGGCGAGATGAATCAACTACATGGACGAATTGATATATCTTTTTGGGTGAAAGGAACAAAGTCGAAAGGGAAAATGAGGTTTAGGAGTGTCAGGCCGGACCGGATGAGTTACGTGAGTTCCGCCCTCACGCAGAATCTTTGTCCAAATATAATCATGTCTTGCAGTCCAATGAGGACGAAGGGCTGATGTTCTTTGCTACGATATAGTTCCGTACTGAAGAATGGAGCCTGGAGACGGAGGATGGAACAGTGGTGCATCTCCTTAATGACGGTGAGAAGGATCCTTTCAGCAAGACGGAATAAGATTTCTACAGCCTTAGGGACTTTTTTCTTTCAAGGAGAGGAGTGTGAGGCAGAGGGATGTGTACAGCTAGTTATTGTTATGCATTGTACCCGGTGTTTGAGGAACAATACCATTGGTCCTGCTCCGCGTTCTGGCAACTATTACATCTCGGGAACGAAATTGAGGGTCATGAGGACAAGAAGACATTGGATATCACATGTATCTTAAACTGGCGCCGCTCCGATAAACAGTATAATAGTACATACATAGTACATACATACAAGGAAATTAGCTGTCTAGCTCAGGCCGCTGAAGCCTTTGTCTGTTGTAGAGCCTTTGGGGGCCACGGCTTCTTGATAGCATCCTGTATTTTCACAATGCAGCCCTTTGGTCCGCTGACAGAACCTGTTGAGAAGAACCTGTTAGGCAAACGCTCTAGAATCAAGGCCAAAGGGAGCAGTAGCATACCCTTAACAACGACGATGCCATTTTCAGCATCCACCTTAAGGACTTTCAAATTCTGAACAGTATTTCGCACATTGCCCATATTACCAGCCATCCTCTTCCCGGGATACACTCTCGAACCGCCTCCTTGACTCGGCCCTGCAGATCCTAGCGAACGGTGCGTCAAACTGACACCGTGACTGCGATCCTGGCCGCCCATGCCGTGCCTCTTCATTACACCGGCAAATCCCATACCTCTCGTATTCGACCGGGCATCGACGTACTGGCCTTCTTCAAACCAGTCCGCGTTGATCGTCTCCCCGATAGGCAATAGCCCGCTCTCATCCCTCACTCGGAACTCTTGAACATATCTTTTCGGTGAAACTCCGTTCGCCGAAAAATGGCCTAGCAAAGATTTCGTCATGTTGCTAGGGTGTTTCCAACCAGCACCGACCTGCACGGCATAGTAGCCATGTTTCTCGCGCGTCTTGTGCGAAACGACTTGGACTCGATCGAGCTGTAGTACGGTGCATGCGGTACGTTTACCAGTCTCGGGGTCATAAAACGCGGTCATGCCCTTCTTGATGGCGAGAGCGCCAGTTCGTAGAGGCAGTGTATTAGCCTTAACCTTGCGTTCGAAGGCCGCTGTGGGGGTCGACTTCAGCACGGGAAGATCGGGCCCGACGTTGAAGCGACTTGGTTTGGGGGGATTCAACGACTTGATGCCAAACGTCCGTTTCGGGGCATTGTGAGCGAGGATCTGATGAACCCAGAAGTGCGAGGAAGGCTGCTTGAGCCTCAATGAGAGACGCGGCGGCATTGTGAAGGGCCTCTCGTGGGGAGTGACACTGCTGGTCCTGGAGCCCAGAGTATGAGATTTTGCTTCCGCTGCGGAGAGAACGTCGGAAGATGCCAAGAACAGCATCGGCCTACCTGAGGCATCTCCGCACCCAGGCCACCGCTTTTCTCCCAAGACGTCATATAAAATCCACCTTGTTCTGCAAGGCGCTGCACACAGTGGGGTCTGTTCCAGGCCCCTCTTTTCTCTGACTTCTCTTTTTTCCCCCTTTCTTTTCCAATCCTTACCGAATATACCGGAAACAAAGTGGGCAAACAGGAATCCTGCCAAAAAAAGAGGTGGATATAAACAACCAGTATGCCTCCGCGCCATCCGCTCATGATCCGACTGTTGGATCGACAGTCGGAGCTCTTCCGGCAAGTAAACTGGTCATTGCCGCGGGAAAGTCGGTCGCTCTCCGTCTGGAGATGCACAATTTCTCGAAAATCTACCGTTTGGAGATCACCAACTCAGCCCCGTACCCTTTCGACCTGCCCTTCTTTCTTTGTCCGAACGCCTCGACTCAAGCATAGAATCAACGGCCGCGCGACAAACACGTTTTATTCTCTGCCGAGAGTACGAATTGCTCGCCGGTTTAATTCCTCCAAAGCCGACTCCTCGCAGTCCGAGTCCCATTCGCTTTCACAGCGATTGCGCCAGCTCTCCCGCGAATATGGCTGGTCCGCTCTGGGTGTCTACCTGCTGCTTTCAGCCTTAGATTTCCCGTTTTGCTTTGCAGCTGTGCGTCTCCTAGGAGTGGAACGGATCGGGCACTATGAACATGTGGTTGTTGAAGCAGTCAAAGGCGCAGTCCGGACCGTGTGGCCCTTTTCGGGGGTAAAGGAGCCCCATGCGAAAGATGACAAGGAAATAGAAAGACATACGATTGATCACGGAATTACTGAGGCTGAAATTAGAAATACTGGAGAAGGAGCGAGTACGCGAATTCCCGCCCTCATTGCAGCCTGTATTCTGAAGGCATTGTCATCTATGCTACACCGCGCTGACTTGGTACATTTCTAGGCATATGGACACAGCTTGCGCTTGCATACGCAATCCATAAGAGTTTTATCTTCTTGCGAGTGCCATTGACAGCGGCGGTCACGCCGAAGGTTGTTAAACTGCTGAGGCGTTGGGGCTGGGACATCGCAAAACGGAAGCCTAGGAGCGGGTAATAAGCACCGCCTTGTCCAACGATCAGGATATTAGTTGCTCCTGATTCTAATGCAGAATATATACCATTTGTGCGTGTCCACATTAGATTGTGGAAAGAATCCGGTCAGAATATCAGATTTGATTGTACATATATTATTGACTGCACTCCAAAACACATGTGCACCCAGGGCTGGATTCAATCTCATTCGGCCTAACACGGGTATGCTCGGATTAAGAAATGCAGGATTCCGACAATATTGGAAGAAAAAAAAAAGATACATGCCTTTGGGTGGAGGTGACGAGGATTGACCGTAGAAAATAGTGGTTCAATTGTGATATGGTTGGGAACGCGGATTCAGACAGAATTCCTCCCCGGCATTAGTATATATATAGAGCCAAGCAGATGGTGTTCGAATGCTCATTATCTTCGTGACCTAACAGGAATAGGCTCGTGGCAGACAACAACGGAAAATAGGTGCAGAAAGGTCACATGTCAATCGTGTCGTTGAATCTCAAGACACCGTTGCCTTTCATTACGCCGTTAACACCCTCGGGCATCCGATATGCCCATTCGGCACCAACACCCATGGCGCCCGCAGCTGCCAGGGCATCGGGTCTGGTCGGCTGTCCAGTTTCGTCGGAAGTATCGGCCACCAAGACAAGTCCTTGCTCCTTTATTGTTTCCACAAGTGCCGGCATGACATTCTACAGCGAAGCAAATGAGTTAATATCAAGATGTTCCGACGAGATGAACAACACGGTAGATCCCTGCTGGGAACAGCCATCACGAGAGCGGAGAGATTAGGAGACGTACCAGTAAGCTTGATCGACATATCAATCCCATCAGATTATTGCTCTGTGCTATTCGCGCAGACTCTTTTATAGACATCGAAGCTCGACCGCTGCTCTGCACAAGAGGCTTTGAGCCGACATCCTGAGCTAGATCGCGAATCTGTCCTAGATCATTGCACAGCAGCACCGGATCTGTGAGACGTAACAGTCAGTTACTTGGAATAGTTCGATCAGAATACCGCAGAGGCCTCACTCACAATTTGGCTGTTTCCAATTTAAGGCAGTACAGATGTTCGCATTGTACGACGTAAAAACAATAGAGCGCATAAAGTCAGGGTTCTTTTCTCTCGAAGCCCGTGCATGGTCGAAGACGTCCGTAAGTATGGCATCAGCGAAGGTGTTAATATCGGCCAGGGACGTCATGTCCAGCTTCTGCTCCTCTATGGCAGACGGATAGAGAATGGAGAGATTGACATGTATACCGATAGGAAGGTGGCTCAGTACCTCGCGTAAGGAGAGGAACGACGCGGCCAGGTCTTGGTGAATTTGGGCGATATGATTGACATTTTTATCTCGCAGCGACTCGAGTATTTTAGAATAGTTGATACCCCTTTCTAAGCCAATTGCTCTAAATTGGTCGTATGTCAGACGACAAACAGGTATATCGATACCATGATGATCGAGTACAAATTGTGGATACAGTACAGGCACCTTGTCCTTTGTCAGCTGCAGAAAAAGCTGGACGTAGTCGCCTGAAAGACTGGAGCCTGTGACGAGTCCGTTATGGTCTGAGTCGAGGGCACTTGTCGCTTTCCAATATGTCGCAAAATGGGTGATCTCGAGCGGATCGCCATGGTAAGGTTTGATGACTTGGAAGTTGAAACGGATTTGACCAACTGATCGTAGTCTAGGGTCAAATAATGGCAAGCAGCAGGACCCTGAGCTTGACTTTTCTGCCGTGAATACGGATGGCAAGGCCACACTTTTTGCAATCACTTTCGAGCCGAAAGTAGGGAAGATCTCAAAATCAACGGCGAAGGTGTCAAGGTTATCTACCTGGAATGAGACAGTCCTTGTGTCGTCCTGGATTGGAAGCATAATCGTCCGCGGAATCAGGTCAGAAAGCTTGGACGAAATCGTCAGCCGAGCCGCAGGATAGCGCCCGGCCTGATCAAATAAGATCGATCCAAAGCCAGTCTGTTCAAAGGATATCTGGACAAATACCTTCGTGTCCAGAAAATTGTGTCCATAACGCCTCAAAGGTATGATTGGCGGCGGCAGGGAGAGATCCGGGATGCCATCAGCTGTTTCCATGTCTGCTGGCACGGATGATACCGCCAAAGATTGGTCAGGTGCGGAGGTCGATTCTTGAAGCTTCAGACCATTGAGAACGTCAAGGGGCCTCTGTGGAAGACTGGACTTGGTCCGATGGGACCAGAGGAGTACCATGCACTCTAGGTGTCCTTCCCACGCGGCATAGTACATTGCGGACAGACCTTTCTCGTCAACAGCGTTGGCGTCAACATCTAATTCCAAAAGTGTTCGCATGCAGTCCACGCATCCTTCGCTTGCAGCATGGAAAAGGGGCGTCCACTGATAGAGCTTATCCCTCTGGTTAAGATCAGCTCCGTAGTTTTTGAGCAGCAGCAACAGCTCAGGTGATTGACCTGAACGTGCCACCATATGCTGGGGGTAGAGACCTTCCGCATCTGGGAGCAGGCGAGCATTCCTTTCAAGAAGCATCCTAACAATGGGTAGCGACCCATATTGGCATGCCAAATTTAGCGGGATATGATCGGAGTCAGAAGCCGGATCGATTCTCGCATTGCTCTGAAGTAGCTGTTCCGCACATGCCAGTTGGTTCTTCACTATGCTATGGATAAGCGGAGTAAAGTTGTCGTGGTCCATCAAGTCGACGGTGTGGGGACCAGCCGCTAGTAGCTCTCGTACCATCTCTACTCGACCATGCATACACGCG
>JGI26055J44792_1000188_pt1 | contig 14055 bp, 10 predicted proteins | sample HigsolmetaGSP17D_FD_44792 | JGI IMG/M metagenome (IMG submission 44792)
CACAGCTCGTCTGATGACCCGACTCGCATCTTTCTTCGTAGCATCTGCTTGCTGAAAATTCGCTCCATCGAAGGACGTTGGCGGGTTTGAATTCCATCACAGCAACAGGTGTTTCTATGTTTTCTTGATTCCGGTGAATCCATTTAACATCTGCACTGCTTGTTTTGTTCTGCGATTCACTGAGACAGAGCAGACGACAGCCATCATGCGGCAACCGGCTAGCAGCAACGTTGACGGGGTGGAGAAGCTGCAGAGCAGAAAGGCGAATAATATCAGCTTCGGTCCTCAGGGTATGGGTCTCTTCATGTTCCAGCATGGAGTTCCCGAGAAAATTCTTGATCTCATCAAGTCGGAGTTTGGCTCTTTGAAGGACTGGCTGGGGGTTCTCCCTTTCGAAGACCTTCAGCGGTGCCGCATCGATTGTAGACTGCGCCGTCGTCGAGATGGTATGGTACTCCTCTTGGTGCGCACCTTCAACGTATGGAAGATAGTCTTAAAGTGAGTCGAAAATCGTGGGGATTGGTTCTGGTCCCATTGGTTCTGTTTTCTATATATATCTCCTTTTGTGGGTGATGCCGTCTGAGACGGGTCAACGAACGCAACACGGAGCAAGCATAAATTGGCCCAAAGGACTCTGTCGTTTGGGATCGAATAAAATCTCAAAATAACTGGTGTAGACTATGTTGAACTTTCCCGTCATTTATATCCTTTCTCTCTATCATTAATCAAATTCTGATCAAATCACTGCATAGGTTGCCATATGGAGAGCTTGTAAAGGAAGATGCTGTGTGGAGGACCTTGCTGGGCTGCCTGACGACACCCTGCGGCGCAGCCCTACCTTTCTTTTAGGAAGTGCAGACACGTTTGTTTAGATGCCGGTTAAATTGATAACCTGCATGATGTCAAATGACAGCCATTCTTTTCCTTAGCGACATGCGACATGAGGGTTTCGGTGACATGGCGTCTCCTATCATGCTCGCTGCGTCTTCTGCCCTCCGGTTCCCGGGAAGACAGGGACTGATCCTATTCAACCAAGAATTCTTGAATCGATTGGAACGAGGGAGGATTATAATGCCCAAGTAACGACTATTCAAATACTACGTACCCCAGAAAACATATCAGCATCGCTTCCAACGACGAACGAGCACCTTATCGCCAAGTTTTATAATTTCCTTTATTTCGACCATGCGCAGGATAATATAGATCCTTTCCTCTACATAGACCGAGCTTACACCCATGAGGTCGCCGCATATGAAGTGCTCAAGCCGCTCCAGGGAACGATTATCACCCGGTACTACGGCTCGTTCATGCTTGAACTTCCAATTCCAAATAGAAGAAGAGGAGTTACTATCCGCTCTGTCCGATTTATCCTTTTGGAACTTGTAGCAGGTATTGACATGCGAAAGCTCAATTCTGCTGACTTCTCGCCGGAAGCCCGCTAGGATCTTATGAAAGCCATCACCTGGGCATAATCTCTCATATATAACCCATAACGCTTACCATAGGGACATACACCCCCGTAATGTATTGGTCCTCCAGCAGCAGCAGCAGCAGGAGCATAGTCTTCAACAGCAAACGACCAGACTTCAAGTGATGATTATCGACTTTGGTCACTCCCAGCGCCGAGTCCCTTCATGGTACCCTTGGTTTACTCCCGGAGAAGTTCAGCTTTACCTCCCTGGAGTATACATATCACCTCTGCCGCGCTGGAATGAGCGCGACGGCCGCGTGGCTTGCTTTAGGGATTGGATTAACTGGGATTGGGATTCATGGCTGGACCGGACATATGAGTCTACAAAGGCATCTATAGCTGATGATATGCGCAAACTTTGGGGACAACTCAGGTGATATTCACCTGTACCTCTGCACAGAGAGGCGGAAGCTTAAGACCTTGGAAAGATTTTCAATACCAAGTCTGTTGCCTTTCCTTAGAGTCCTTTCCTGTTCTGTCGTTCTCTGTCTTTTTTTTTCTATATTCTTGCTCTACCGCCTCCTCTGTCCTGCATTTTTTCGAGGCAATTAAGTGTTCTTATTGTTATATCAATCTTGAGTCTTGATTATGTATGCGCGAAGCAAAGATCAGTTTCTGAAATCTATTTTTTCCTCTTTACAAATCCCGAATTCCACAGCGGGGCTTCACTACGCGAGTTTGTTCTATCTTTACCGGTATGTGATTGGTTTTCTGGGAGTGACTGGTGATCGTTATTATGAGATGGAGACTATCTAGACAGCAAGCCGTGTTCAGATATTGCTTCGGTAAGTGCTACTCCTTACTAGTGTCAGGCTTAGTTGTTTGTTGAGTAGGAAACTTGCGCTTGTCTTATATGTATTTCCATTGAGCGTTATCACATATGTTTCTGCGCAAAAAGAATGCAAGTTTGATTGATGTTACTTCAACATATATTTCATATATTTCTGTACAAAAAACACAAGCTTGATGTACGTTTTAACAAAAATTTCGCGAAAAGTCAACAAGAAGCTGGTATTGGACAGGTTGTAAAATCTACTCATGGGGTCGAGACTTCTGCAGTGGTCCAGACGACGAGGGTTTAGGCTATGAATGAATCGTTAGCACACTCACTACGGACCCGATCAGGGCCTACATACCAGGGAGAGTGCCGTTTCCAGGGAAAGTGCCGTTTGGAGCACCGCCAGGACCTCCAGGACCACCAATGCCGCTGTTCTCATTCGCGACGCCACCGTCCTCGGTCATGTACGCAGCCGGAGTGATGGCCGAATCCTCGGTGGCGTCAATGCCCAAGGAGATCCAGGCGAAGATCCCGTCTTGGACGTCGTCACCCAGGAACACATACTGCACGAAGGGGTCGATCGTATCGGCTTCCTCCGCGAGAATGGAGTCCTCAGCGTTTGTGGTGAGCTCCTGGGTGTTGGTGTTGTAGGGAGACACCGCCTCAACCTGGGAGATCAGGTCCTGGTCGAAAAAGAGCTGGCCAACGTGGGATGCGTGCGACGTGTAGAGTCCAGAGATGGTGTTGTTCTGGAGACGGACGGTCTCGTTGGCGGCGTGGCTGAGGACTGGTGGTATATGTTAGTTTAATGCAATTGAGGGCAGCTGTGCTCGATCTCCGTCAGAGGGACGTACTGTGAATGTGAGTGGTACGGCTGGTGTAATGGCCCGGGAAGATGGTCTCAAACTGGGCCACGCCATAGCCGTCCGTCTGCTGAAGGCCACGGAGGAAAGTCGTATTAATATTTGATGCGTCGTTGGAGTTGCCGTTTCCATTGGCGACGACACCAGAGTAGACGCCCTAAGGAAGTCAGCTGGGTCACCTTCTCTACTGATAACGTATACTTACAGTAGCATTGCAGTGCCACAGGTCAATGTAGACTTGGGGTACCGGTTCACAGGTGTTGGTATCAATCAGCTGAACATCCAAGAAGAGCGGAACGCCTGGCTGATCCTCAACGACGTTCTTGCGGATGAGTTCTCCAGTAACGTCTTGCGAGATGTTAGTATATACTACCACTTCGAAACGGGCTGGTGCACTAACAATAAGGACCCTGAGTGACATCAGGTCCAAGGATGCAGGACGCATTGGACTGAAACAGGACATGAGGGTCCGTCGAGGGAGAGACATCAAGGGTTGAATGATGAGTCGTGTTCAGCACGGTATCAAGGTCGCGGGCGTTCAAGTGAGGCGATCCTTCCGAGACGTCAGTTTATGATTATACTTTACAGACTTCTGGCAGGTGACATACTGGTCTGGATCCCCCTCTTGCGTCGAAGTTGCTCAACGGTCTGCTGACGGCGAGCAACATTCTTGGCTTCATAACCACGAGCCTTGAGGTTCTCAGCACAATGTCCCAGGCTGCGGGACTCAAGAGGAGTCCGCTTGATGAACGCAGCGCGCTCAGCAGCCTCTGCCTTGACATCGTGGCCAGGGTGTGCTAATGCTAGCCCGGCCAGGCCGACCAAGCCAGCGACGAGCGTGCGGTTAAACTGGACCATTGTTCAGGATAGATAGAAAGCGTTGATCGGACTTCTGTCCACTGGAATACTTATAAAAGACGCTGGATCTCTACCCAGTCAAAGCTCGAAGAGCGACTGCCTGCACATCTTATATGTCTTCCCCAAGGGCCGGATCTGAAATATCAACTAACCTCCCAACTTCACTCTGGAACATTCTTCTCCATCTCCGAAACGAATCAATCCACCCTCATTGCCTCAGAAACACGAAGAATAACGGAATCTTGGTCATCCACGGTACTTAGCGTGATTTGCAGCGTGCAACTTCGATCCTGAATGGTTCCCTGACCCTTTCCAGTCCCGCTGCCAAGGCTGCAACGGGATGAGCCCTCTTCCTGGCTTCATCTTTGGGGGCTGTCTTGGGCATCAGAGAGACGCTACTTCTGAGGACGGGTTTGCGACATTGATCTTGATAGATATTGCCAAGACTTGTCGTTGTTAGCGACACACCCGCTGCGGTTAGGGTTTCCGCTCCGAAACGTCATGGGCTTACGCGGCTCCCCGGCGAAGCTACCGTTTGAAAACATCCGCCCCCTTAGTCTGTACATCAGTGCACGGTGGTCAGGGAGCAATTGGCTTGGCGTTTCAGCTGCTGGTAATCAGGATGGATCTTATTCGCCACTTCTTCCACCGATCTTGGACGTGTAACGGAATCAAAACAGATTCCAGTGCCAGATGCCAAGACCGCATCGTCATCGTAAACCCTTGATAGCTGATTGGCACATGGATTACTCATGTGAAGTTCTGAGCTCAACATCCAGACTCATCCTTTTGCAGATCCTTGCTAGCAGCGGAAGCGATGACGAAGAATAGAAACGCGTCGTTTATTATTTCTCGATTAAGTTGCGAGATCTTGGCTGAAAGTATCTGTCACGTGTAGATTAGCTTAAATTAGCTTAACTGCTACCCGTAGGTACTGTACCTAACCTTGCCATGCGCCAACATTATCCGTCTCACCATGTATAAAAAAAGAGGATATTCTTCTGGAATTAGCAACTACAGCTCTAGACGTTGGATTTTGAAATAAATCGGAGTTAGTCCAGCAGCATTGGTTATCCAGAGTGTGTCATTGTATCTCAGGTGACTACTGCGCCTGAGAGGGCCTCGCCGCCAAGCCCACCGCCTCCAGGTACCCAGAAAGCTTGCCTGGAGCCAAGTTGGCAGGTTCCACAAAATCAGGCACCATCCAGTGATGTCAATCCATTACAAATTAGTGAGGTTGGACAGGCAAATCGCCTGACTCACCCAGATCACCCTGTTGAAGAACCGGCGTTCTGTTGAGCAAGGAGTGAACAGCTCACAGTTTTTTATATATTCTCGGAAGTTGCTTAAAGACATTGAGCGGTGCCTGGAAGAGCCACTGTTCTTAGAGGCATCCTTAACTAAATCTTAGTTAAGGTTTAGGGGCCTTCTCAACTGAACTTTAATTAAACTGTCACGGTAGAGATAAGGCAGATGATTGGCCTACAAGATGCTCCAGTTCTGTCATCTCCATGCCATGACGCCGGATTCTCTGAAAGTCCCTCGTTTGGAATAGGAGTAAATAGCATATGCTTTATTTCGTGTTGGTTTTGTCAGTGGGAAGCGTGGAGCATGTCAGTTAATTGACTCCAGCTGGCCATAGTCTAGGTAGTTAGGTAGGGCCGATGCTGAAAATGACACCCATTATACCTGGCAATTTATTCTTCCAACTTGAATAATTGCATAGACACCTGTATTATACTCAACGCTGTATTTATAGAATTTGGTAAGCGGACTCTTATGAAGGCAAAGACTTGAATCAACTGCTAAGTATTCATCCTGTCAGACACAAGTGAAGCTGATCGAGGAAAGAAAGACTAGGACTTTTTGTTGCCTCCTTTAGATATAGATGGAGAAGTATGTACTGTGCCATATCAGATGTAAAACAAGCTGAAGTTATATTCTACGCCTGGATTGGGATCCTCGGGCAAATAATCCATATAGTTGCGTCGACTACGTTACTTACTAGATGATAGAATGTATCTCTTTGCTTTATCCGCAAATCCCATAATTTCATTTATCTGTTCCGCCACTGAAGCGCTGCCCGTATCCCGAGCTTTCAGAAAGATATCACATCCCTTTTAGATGACGGCTTTTCAATTCTGCACATGAAGATGAGCGGTTGGAACATATCCTATTATTGTCAACTTTGAAAGATGGCGGATTCCAACTCAAAGGTGCGAATAGAGGTAGGCCGTATTCAGCAGCCGGCTGCAAAGATGGCGGGATAACACACTTACAGTTAATGACATCGTCGAGTCAAATTAAGGGGAAATCGATACAGAATATCCTAACAGTGAGAAACACGAGCTGCTTTACCTCTCCTCGAAGGGTTACCGAGTCCACGCCATGTTATGACAACATTGCCGTGAACTCATTCTTTGGCGCGGCATTACTTCTATCGCAACCTGCTCTTGGAATCATACAAAATGAACCGAAATGGTGATATATTCTTGTAGTTGTTAATAAATCTTCAAGGGGAAAATAAAATTGAACTGTCATCGGCTTTAAGCTCAAAAGGTGATATTGCTATCAGTTTCTACTCTACAGCGGTTCGCTGTGTCTCTCCTGATCCCGAACGGTTAGAGTTGGGGAATATTTGTGTTATTTTTAATTGTTAGAAAGCTTTTTCCCCATAATTCCAGGTTGAAGGCTCCAAGAGTTATTGAATTGTGGAGAATGTTCACAATCTGTAAGCTTTGAGCAGAGCCTCTTGTAGCAAAAAAACCGAAAATTAATCTAAAAATGCTGCTTTCCGAGACATGCTCGACATAAGTATACAGATCCAATTTTTGTCAGAACAGCTAAACTGTCAGTAATTCGATAGTCCAAGATTAGGTGCCTAAGATGATGGAGAGAATTATTCCGCAATGTCCCGCCAACAGCACGTGGTAATCCCTTGCCTAGTACCTTCCTCGAAGCAGCAAATAACGACGTCCCTAATTGAATAGGAACACAACTACTCGGAGTGGTCATCCAAACGACAGTGCTCATGAATCAGGCACTGGAATTGGAAGCACTTCCAATCCCCGCAGATATAGCACGAGCCTAATAAAATGAACAGGGAACTTTTTGTGATGTTTAGGACCATGGGCCGGCAGAATAGGTGCACGTGGACGAAGAAAATCGTGATGGCAGGTCCTCGGAGACAAAGAATTAGCTAGGGAGGGGCAGTACAGAGCACGACCACAAACGTGATTGAGACTTTGAGAAACCCAATCGTCAACGTTACCAACGCGCCAGTTGAACTGAAATCTTAGGTAAAATGTGAACCGAGGAGGGGTTCCCACAGGTTCATCGATTACTTAGATAGGTACAGTATACGAGAAGTGGGACTTGAGGCCCGTAATCACCTTTTCCTTGTTGTCGCGCATGCATACGGGGGAAAGGGAGAAGACGTCATTGCCTGCCTGATCTGCCATGCATGATCTATAAGCCCATTCATCGCAGATAAGCGAACGTGCTTCGGGTTGGTGTCATAACTCCGCACATATAGGGCTGGGGGAGCTCTCTGTGTTCGGTAGTTCGTTTTAGTCCCTGACAGCTGACTCCGTGTCGTGTCGTATCTCCCGGCCCGAATGTCTCTTCGATGTGAAACTGAGTGCAGACATCCCTGTCAATACAAGCTTGCCTTGCACCTATCTCCTCGTGGAGCGTGGGGCGGGGCGGGGCGGAGGATAGCCAGGCGGATATTTAGCAGTAGGGCATTGGTGTACTATCCATGCAGAAAAAAATTTTTTTGACAGGCTTGTTTGTTCATAGAAGTAACTGAAGCTTCAAACGTGGCCCGAGCAAGTTAGGATAAGGATTCTTGCTCGGCTAGTATGGAGATGCCTGGGCATGCAATGCAGATACTGTCCATGTTAGGTAGGTGGTAGGTATTGCGGTGGCGTGCGAAATATCGCAAGAAAACACGAAACTTCTGAGAACGCAGCAAAATAGCCTTCGAGCTAGTCCAATTGATGGAATCTTAATCCCCAGGGTCGTATTTGAAAGCTTAGGCACTTCGGGAGGCGTTGCCGAGCGTTCCTCTGCAGAAGTTGCACCGTGGCCGTGATCCAAGCATAGAGATTATTAAATTTTAATTAATTTTTTTTCGACACTCGTGACTGGGTCAGCCTTTTAGTCATGGGAGATCCAGTTACGTGGACAGAATGGCATTTTCGGAGTAATTTGGCGGCGTTCCGGGCTGGGGACTGGAGCATGGAGCTCGGGCCGCATGGCAAAAGGGTCAGGATAGCTTCTCGAGACCATGACGGCAATGGGAAAGTCGTGTGCATGGGGGCCAAAGAGACGGTGTGAAGGATAGGCAGCTCCCAGAGAAATTCTTCAATCCTAATTATTTCAACGCACGGGACAATCGACTGGCCCAGAGTATCAGACACGGATAGATAGCGTTTATCGGCCTGATATGCCGGCCATATCCCTGCTAGTTCCCTCCGGTACCAGGATGTACCTGGAAAGATCAGAAGATGCACGCGGGCAAAGCCTTGTAGCGGAGCACTGCACAGCCGGCGTGACGAGGTGTGATGTGAGAAGTGCCCGACGGTGACGGGCGGGACCGTCCCTCCGCACCTGAGTCGATCCCTGGAGTCCCGACTTCCAGTCCACATTGGAATGGGATCTCGATGCCAGCCACGGCTCCTCTCCCTGGGGTTTGAGCGGAGTGCTCGCGAGGGAAGTGGGATTGAGTTCCTCCATCTCTGTCTGTACTCCTCACGCCTCCAGCCATGGCCAATTGCGCTAACAGTGCCGCATTCGATAGCTTCTCGTTCATCACATCATATCGCACTCCTGAGAGATACAGAGACGGAGACTTCAGGATACCTATCTTTACAGAGGATGGGACACGCCATAGGACTTGCGTACAACGTTCGCACGCTCAGGCCACGCAGGTCCCTCTGCTCTTAGCATTCCAGAACCCAGGGCGCGGGATCCGGTCGACTCCTATGCGCCATGCACCTCTGCTTTTCAACCTACGGCAAAGTCGGATGAGGGCATGGGTAGGAGGCATTTCGGAAAGCAGCCTAAATTTAGGATGATCCTGCAGTTGATTTCGAGCCCTTGGTCGCCGGCTCGTCATCCGCAGGACTTGCCAACCCGGAACCGACTTCACTCCGTAATTGATTTTCTTTGCGAGGTGGTACAGTCGCTACTCACTGTCGAGGGTGTCAACTAGTCGCTGGACGAAGATATGATGACCATCACGGGCCGATGACGATGGCATTTCCATCCAAAACCCACCAGGACCGGTGTCCTGTGGCCTGTGCTATTCACTCCTAGCTCGCAGCCCCGGTCGTGGCGGCGGAGATGGCATCATCGGATCTCTCATGTCTTTTCCCCCGTTGGTGCTCATAATAATCTCTACGCGCCCGCACTTGTCTCCCCGGTGGACCTCTCGCTGCTAAGTGATTGTCTGCGACACTTGATTGGCGCCGCGGTGTGATGAGGCCTACAGCGTGAAGAAACGGCCTGCACGTGGAGCGGCCAATCATCCGTGGCGGACGTGCTGCAGGGAAGATGCCCTAGCCGCTAGCCCTTGCCCTAGCCCTCGCCCTGCCGTTCCTGAAATCTTCATCCCCTCTCGTCTCATGCATCTCGCTGCTCGCTCCTCCTCACTGTCCCGCTAGTCATTCTGATCTTTTCATTGAGGGAGCGGACTTTCACCGCGTGCTAAGGGAGCTTCGGGCTTCCTCCATCCTATCATCCCGTCCCGCCCTCTTCACCTCTGGTCGGACACCTATGGCCAAGGAAGATGACGGAAAAAGAAATCCTTGATGCCGCCAAACGGCTTCCTGCAGTCATTATTGCCCAACATTCTTATATGTACTGTGCCACTCTGCTATTATTGTCTTACTTGACGAGTTGCAGCCGGGTTACTTGCACCCCGTGACCGTGGTCCCTTTACCTGACTGCTACTAGTTTCCTGTCGGATGATGCAGTGAGATCTATCACCAGCAGCACCGTTGCAGCTGCTATGGGGCCCACCCGAGATTGAGAAACTTTGAAAGCATCCTGGGCATCCTTCCTGGACTTCTCTGGATCTATGTCACTTGCTGTGCAGCGGATCCTCATCCCTCAACGCTCGTTGGCGCTTACCTGAACGATCGGAGCCACAAGCCAGCGTAATGTCATTGCTTGTCACCCCCGCCCAAGTATCTCTCTTGTCAGTGGGACTAGATAGCGTTCGTCCTTGCGGACGACCATCTTCAAAGCACACCGGGAGATGGAGCGCCGTAGACTTTTTGCTGGGCGCGAGTTCCGATTGCCTGGTGGCTTGATATCCGGATCGACTTCTGGCGCTCATGTCGCCTTGTCCATGAGCGAGTTATATTTCAGCCTATACGGTACCCCGTAAAATATCCCCCCCCTGCCACACTTTTTTTGGTACCCTCCTCGATATGTATGAACCAGGTAGACGTTTCTAGATACTGCTCTTCCTTCTGCACCTTCCATGCTCTCCAGCATTGCCTCACACACAGTTTTGCTTGCGTTGTTTTTTTTTTCCCTACGTTCGCAGCTTGCATGTTGCAATTTAGCATCGGCAAGTTGAGGTTTACTGGCAAGCGCCAGCTCCGACCTCTGTTTTTCTTTTCGTCGCTTCACTAGCCGCGTATCCTGCATGCTTCGAAAGCGGTTACCAGCACGGGGCCCGACTGTCTGGATACATTTCTCGATAGACCGATAGACAGTCACCTGTTCGATTTGCCGCAGTTCCAACTCACAGGGTTAGTAGGAATACTGCCTGGTGTTTCTGAAATCATCGAGTCTCTCATAGCACCAGTGTACATCACGATAGCGCCAGCTTCTCACGGAATCATCTTTCTCTCCACCCCCTTCTGTCCCTATGTGAAGCTGCTTCTAGGATAGCAATGACAACAGCGCTGATAAATGGACAGGCGCCTCCACCGAGGAGGTGAAAGAGGCTGGAACAATGGCGGACCAGGCATGGCATAGGCCTCTGTCTTCGGACTCACGATCCACACAGAGCAGGCCCATGACACCTCAATCACAGATTCCAGAATCTCCATTCGAGCCTTGCGCGTCTACAGCCTCTCTATTCCTCTTCGCGCAAGGTTCTGTGATCTTGTGTCTCCATCATGACACACTGGCCCTTGAACGACGGTTCGAGCTTCATCAGGAGAAGATCTACTTTATATCTGTTGATAATGTTAGTGAAAGGGGAGCTGGTCGACTGGTCCTCAGTTATGACGTCGGGCAGACTGCTATTGTATGGGATCTGTTCACAGGGGCAGAGATTGCACGGTTTGCTTCGTTCGAGCACCTTCGAGTAGCAGCCTGGATGCGAAACGGAAATGTGGCATTTGGTGAGTTTTTGGTAGTCGTTCTTATGTCTCAATGGCTGCTGACATTGCTGTTCTAGGAAATGGAAAAGGGGAGGTGATCCTTTTCGAACCGTCAACTTCAGAGCACATATCGACCCGCACTATATTCGATCCTATCACGGCGTTAGCACCGGCTTCAGATTGCCGAACTTACGCTATTGGGTAGGCTGACATTTAGCCGAATGTGTAGTTTTCACGTTGGCTGACGGTCATTCAGGTACCAGAATGGATCGATCTTAATAGCAACATTACATCCCACGTTTACCATCTTGCACACACTGACCACTGCAAGGGGTCCGTCACCGATAGTCAACTTAGCTTGGCATGCATCATCGTCAAAGCAGAAGTCTGATATGCTTGCTTCACAAACATCAGACGGGGACCTGAGAGTCTGGAGTGTGCCAAAGCCCCCTGGCACTGAATCCCCTAGGGTTATCAGGGCTCTTAAGAGATCTGAACCGTATTCCTCGGGACCAAAGTGGATGGCGTGGTCCAAGAATGGCAGAATTGTGCAATATTCAGATAAGTGAGTCGCCCCGATTTTTTATGCGAACATTGCAACCAGTTAGCGCTGCTATACCCGGATATCATATTGGCTAACAATTTCAACCTGGACACAGAGAGACCTGGGCATGGGATGTTAGAACAAAGCATGTTACCTATGAACGTATCCCCACGATAGAGGATGTTCGAGGCATAGCAAATTATGGTCCTACAGCAACACTATTCACGCTTGGCCCAAATCATACTGTGCAGCAATACGACGTGGAAAACCCGGCGATGGTTGCCAATGTGCAACATCTCCCCATCGATTCGACCTCGACGCATCCCGGTGAATGGGGATCGAGACCAACGTCGCCACCGACTCTGCAAGGTCCTGCAGAAATAAGAGAGCCAGCAAGCATGTCGTCGATCATGCGGACTACAATGGAGATGAATGCAATCGAGGCAGCCCGCCAGCAACGTGCAGAGACCAGCAGCCCACTATCTGTCAGAAGCCGCACCAACTCCGTCAGCTCTCGAGCGTCCTCCAGCAGATATCGCGGCCCTACTTTCTCGCCCCAAGGTAGATCTGTACACAGTGGCACGACCTTCTCCGTCACTTCGGCCGGTGGAAGAGAGACCCCACAGCCCACAGGAACTTCATTTGCGTACGCACCTTCAGTTTCAATGTCATCGGCGAGAGGTTCCCGAGCGGGATCCCGTCTGCGAAATGAAGTCGTTCATAGTCCTGTTCATGAGCCTCTGGATGAACTGTTTCCTTTTACGCGTGCCCGTCTACATGATGTTTCCTACAAGCAGCATCGTCCTCTCGATGAGTCAAATCTTACCCCAGATGATCTGCGTCGACAGATGTTGAGGGTGGTTTTTGGCTGGGAGGGCGACATTGAAGGTCTAATCCGGGACGAATGTAAGCGGAGATTCCACACCACCTACCGGGGATTTTTTTTTTGGAATGCTTTACTAACCGTATGATCAGTAAGTCGACACCCGCCAGGCAGTCAGAATGCCATTCTCCTGGCCCGCTGGCTTGGGGAAACAGATCCAGAACAAATGGTTTCCATGATCGGTTCCGGGTCAGTTTCCGCTTCTGACTGGATGCTCCTCGCCTTGAGCCAAATGACTGGCCAGGCTCAGGCCAACAAAGTTGGGCAAATCTTTGTACAGCGATTGCTGGAGATGGGTGATATACACGCTTCTGCTGCCATCCTCCTTGGTATGGGGGATCGAAACGATGCTATCGAGGTCTATGTGTCCCGCAATCGCTTTATGGAGGCTATTCTGCTGACCTGCCTGCTGATGCCATCGGATTGGCAGCGGCAATCCTACCTCGTCCGTCGATGGGGCGAACACGTTGTCTCACAGGCTGAGCAGCAACTCGCCATCCGTTGCTTCATGTGCACTGGAGTAGAGCCCTCAGTACCTTGGGCTTCTCCAACAGCGCAGCAGGCAACCTCATTTCCTGAATCACATCCACAACCAGCACCAGTTACATCCCCTGAGCCGCAGCCTCCAACAAACAACACAGTTTATTCTTCAGGCGCGCAGCCAAGGCCCGGAGTTGGTCAGAGATTGACAACAAAGAACCCAGCTCTGAAGCTAATTACCTCCTTTGGCCCTCAAACAAACTCGTCATTTAAGTTTCCGGGCCTGAAATCAGATGATCGCACACCGACCAATGCTCCCGGGATCACACCAATCGCGGAATCTGCTGTCGGAGAGTCGGCCCTTTCTCCGGGTGGTCTGGGATCCTATAGACTGAATAACATTCGAAGTATCAATAATGCGATGTCCGCGAGAACTGCTACCCCGGGAGGGTACTCCAGGGGCCGCCTCCCTTCGATAGGAGAAACGCCTGTTGACGTCCATCCTCCCGCCTTTCCAGCCCCAAAGTCTCTGCCGACACCTGTTGATTCCAGCTCGGACAAGGAGAAAGGTAATAAGCCTGCATCTGAGGAGAGCCGTCAGCACAACGAACAGCATCAAAATACCAATGGCCATCAAAACAACAATGGCGAAGAGCCACTAATTTTCTTGACCTCCGCGAGGTATGACCCCAGTAAAGAGGCTCATGGGCCCAGTCCGCAAACTGCAGTCCAAGCCACCTCAGACAAATTCGAGCTCATCAAAGGCCCTCCGTCTCCACCGGTCGGCGTGTTTGAGTCGCTTAAGGAGCACTCGCGGAGCAGGAACGGTTCA
>JGI26055J44792_1000192_pt1 | contig 14007 bp, 11 predicted proteins | sample HigsolmetaGSP17D_FD_44792 | JGI IMG/M metagenome (IMG submission 44792)
ATGCTTTGTTCCCCTGCCTTAGATACCTATGCAGCACTAAGAATTTAGAAAGACAAGCCCCTTGGAAGTTCACTTGATATTGATGATGATATGCCTTCCTATTTGTCGGAACCAGCCCGGACCGCTCTAGATCCCAGCCCCTGAGTAATCCTTAATACCAATGAACCGCTATCGTAATCATAGATAGAATAGTTATCACGGAGTACTCCGAGACCACGTTGTCTGTGGTGGAGCTGGTCTAAGTAGTCTAGCCAGCTGCTTAGCACCACGAAAACGACATCGTCCACCTCCGCTCCGCTGCAGCTGAGCTGACGACGCCCGCAGCTCAATGGAGATTCGTCCTCGCTATTATTATTGATCACGACGCACTCCTGTCAAGCTTCCCCCACAGATAACCACGTACTACTCCGCAGCGGGACCTTCGCGGGAGCTTTCCGCTGGCACTCCAAAGCTCCAGCTCCAGCTTTCCGATAACGTGCGGTGCTCCACCGAGGATATGTACACTCCGCTCCCCAGCGGTCCATGGAAGTACGGACGGTAGTTAGAGCTTCAGGGAAGATGATACGTTCCTCGGGCTACGGATCTGATTTGCGGGCCCCGCATCCCCGCGTTTTGGTAAGATGTGATGTGGAGATCCGTTGTTACTGTGGGGGAAGGTGAACTTAAGGGCCTGGAGAGTGGAGGGAATGTAGTTGAGGAAGGGGAGAATTGAGGTCTATACAAGGGTCAAGTTGTCCGAGAAGCCTGGAGGAAGGAAGAGATTTGAAGCTCATCTATCCAAACAAAATCAATTTCTTCTCTTTTCTTTTTTCTTTTTGTGTGAGAACATCACAGAACAGAAGAACTTCCTTCTTGCTTTTGCTTTTACTAGACAGAGAACATGGCAATTGCAAACGGCACCTCCAAGCCCGCCCTCGACTTTGAGGGAGGCTACGTCCAGATCATCAACGGCAAAGTCGTCCCGACGGAGAAGACGCGTCACAGCCTCAACCCGACCAACCTGGAGCCGAAGGCTGAGGTGCCCGTGGGGACGCAGGAGCACGTCGATCAGGCCGTCGCGGCCGCCAAGGCGGCGTTCAAGACGTGGTCCAAGGTCCCCCACGAGGAGCGGAAGAAGGCCGTGCTCGCGTTCGCGGACGCGCTGGATGCGCTGCGGGCGGAGTTTAGAGATTTTCTGATTTCAGAGCAGGGGAAACCCGTACGTCTACCGTCTACATGTACTGTATGTACATACATGCTATGGAACAGGTTCTGACATCTAATAGATCCCACAAGCCGACTACGAGACCGACGCGGCGATCGAATGGATGCGCGGCATGGCCCGCATCCCCCTCCCCGAGGACGTCATCAAGGAGAACGAAACCCGCACCGTCATCACGCGCTACACACCCATCGGCGTCGTGGCGGCCATCATTCCCTGGAACTTCCCCCTGCTGCTGGCGACGGGCAAGATCGCGCCGGCCCTGTTGACGGGCAACGTGATCATCGTAAAGCCCTCGCCGTACAAGCCCTACTGCGGCCTCAAGCTGGTCGAGCTGGCGCAGCGCTTCTTCCCGCCGGGCGTGGTGAAGTCGCTGAGCGGCGACAACAACCTGGGCCCGTGGCTGACGAGCCACCCAGGCGTTAATAAGATCAGCTTCACGGGCTCGACGAGGGCGGGCAAGCTGGTGCTGCAGAGCGCGGCGAAGACGCTGAAGAGGGTTACGCTGGAGCTGTAAGTATCCCTATCCATCCGGGGAATATCTAGGAGAGAGGGATTGATGCAAATGTACGGCAGCGGCGGTAACGACCCAGCCATCGTCTTCCCAGACGTCAACATCGACAAGGTCGCCGAGAAGGTGGCCTTTTACGCCTTCCTTAGCCGGGTCAGGTATGCCTTTTCTTTTTCATCCCCCTTCCTATATCAAAGATATGAATACTGATGGCTACAGATCTGCCTCAACCTCAAACGCATCTACGTCCACGAATCCATCTACAATGAATTCAAAGCAGCCCTGGTCAAGCACGTCCAATCCTAGACGCTCGGCGACGGCTCCCAGCCCGGCGTCACACACGGGCCCCTGCAAAACAGCATGCAATACGAGCGCGTCAAGACCTTCTTCGCGGACATCAAGACGCAGAACTGGACCGTCGCGTACGGCGGCACCATCGACCCCAACGCGCCCGGCTACTTCATCACGCCCATTGTCATCGACAACCCTCCGGAGGACTCGCGCATCGTGGTCGAGGAGCCCTTTGGCCCTATTGTCCCTCTCCTGTCCTGGAAGGATGAAGACGAAGTCATCGAGCGCGCCAACAACACCAACATGGGCCTAGGCGCGTCCGTGTGGACGAACCATCTCAAGAAGGCGGAGGAAGTCGCGCGCCAGCTGCACGCGGGCAACGTGTGCGTTAACAAGCACTTTGATCTGTCGCCGATGGCGCCGTTTGGCGGGCACAAGGAGAGCGGCATTGGCACCGAGTGGGGGCTTAATGGGCTCAAGGGGTTCTGTAATGTGCAGACGTTGTTCCTCAACAAGGATATTGTTGCGTGAGCCGAGATCATCAACATGAGCATGAGGAATGGTGATGATTGGGTACATATTTAATAATTGTTGTTCATGGGTTGGATCATGAGTGATTTGGCCTTTTTTGTTCATGTTTTCATTGCTCCGGTGGATTATACCTAGGTATGAACATATATCATGAACACCATGAGTATATATTTCCAATGTCATTTTCTTCCTTAACTTCTTGAAACAGAAAGCCAGAATAAAGCTCCATTGAATAATCCAATCTAGTCCAGTGCACTACCAAATCAAATCGCTTCTCGAGAAAGTTCGAGTAGTGGAAATCTATTATCAAGTGCTGCGCTGTAAATCCTTGTTTGCAAGGACATCTCTACTGTGTAGACTCTATCAGCCGTAGTCAGTCAGACGGGGTTTCCCGACGCTAACTTTGTCTCAGTCCCTGACTTTTAGATACCTCTACCGGGCACGCGGCTTGGCCTAAACACAGTAAATTCTTACAGTCTGTGTACTGTAGAGAAAAAAAGTAAACCCATGGATATTGTTCTTCATTTTTTTTTCTTAATCCCTGTTGCTATACCTGTTCCTACCGTACCGTACGGACTACAGAGGAGCTTGCTTTGTTGATGAGAGCGATGATCAATCAAGCATTGTGGCGCCGCTCGCACCCGTGGGATCGGAATGTTCCGTAGCTACTTTAGGGTTAGAGTAGTTAACTAGCCTCAGGAAACCTTGGATTTGTTGGCCAACCTTACCTTACCTGCCTATTAAGGTAAATGCTACTTACCTCACTGAGTAGGTACCTATGCATGGAAGTACTGGGACTACTACTACTATTTACAGATCGTCCGTAGTAGCACTCCTCCAGCTTGGAGCTCCAGCCGGACCAGCCCCGCCCTGGCCACACGGCTCTGGGTCCGGGTCCACCGTCCTGGTCTCCACTCGCCAGCTCAGGTGTGCTGAGGTCGGCATTTCTAGAACTTAGATGCCGAAGTACAGTGCACAGTACGCAGTGGGGGTATGTATGCAATATGTCAGAATCCGGTTGGACAAAAAGGAGAAACAAAACAAAACAAATTGGGAGATTGGAAGGCTCTTTCTCACTTCTGTAGATTCTGTACAGAACTTTTTAAAAATAATCAAACCTTAATCATAAATCAGTCAGTCTGATCCTCAAGTCAAGGCCAGAAGCTACCGTACTGTGTACTCTGTAGACTCAGACTGCGCAGTAATACTGTAGACTAACTGTATAAGCATGTCTAATTCTACACTACGTATGTAGCTACGGACCTTACTACCGAACTGAAGCACTACTGCACAGACTACTGCACCTAAAGGCTAAAACCAACCTACGGTCCGAAATCTCGGACCGCACTCCAGAATAATAATTTCGGTGAAGGAACTTGGAAGAGCATGCATATATGGTGTACCCCATAGAAGTAATAATAATCTACCGGACGGAGGTCTAGACGAACCTGATCGATGAAGCCTAGGTGGATTAATTGGAAGGCCTCGGCGTTTACCCATGAGGGCAGTTGTTCATAGCTCACTGCCGCTGCCGACTGGTGCCTGCTCCTGAGCCCCGACTCCCAACTACTCCCCACACTCCCTACACGTACGGGAGTACTCAGTATGGTAGATCAGTTCCGAAAAGCGTGCTCGGTGAACCACTGGTCAGGGGGACTGACAACGCAACGACCTTTGATTCTGGAAGTTGGGACTTCAAAGCCGAGCTTGTTCTGAGTCCTTCGACCAATTTGGCATTCGGGAGTCGAGACTCGGGCGAGGAGAGAGCCGATGCGGAACTCCGACCTGACAACCAGGTGAACCGTACAGGGAGTCAGAGGCTCCAGGCCCGGCATTTCGGGATGAGGCGGTTCCCGGTGCCGGTATGGGTACCTGAATGCAGTGCCGACGCTTGCAGGCTCCAGGTACGACGAGCATGGGCATGTGCCGTAGGTAGTGGCACGGAATACTCCGCACAAAGCACGTGGTTATTCCAGAGTCTGTACCAGTGCCTACTCCTACTCTGTAGTCTCATTGTCAACTTCCCATCCGGACTACGTATGTGTATGTCTCAGAATGATTGTTGTACTGTACAGTACTCGTCACACACCTCAGGCCTAGATAGTCCGTGAGGTAACTGAATAAAAAAGCGGTCAAGATTTAAAGATACCTACCTGTAAATGCAGAGCTCGGAGTGGGGATTCTTTTCTCTTTCCCCCTTCCAAGTGAAGTGATCCACGAGCTGGGCCCCGCACAACAACCACGTGTCGAAGTAGATCCAGGCTATCTCTTACAAGAGTCGCAACAACCAATCGAGCAGATCCCTACACGTGCCCTCGAGCTCTTTTGGCTAAGGCTGAAGCACCTTATTGTGTAGCACTGTCGCCGCTTGCCTGCGAATATATCAAAATGTTGGACCCGTATATAATGCAAGAAAAAATTGGTGATATCGCCTTTTTACGAAACACGAGAACATCGGTCTCTTAATTATTTATCAAAAAGTCAACACGGATGGCACAAGGAAAACGATGCGGTCAAGAAAAATATAAATCTTAATCAACTATTACTCTGGTATATATACATACTGTAATATCGTTGAAGCAAGATAGACAAGACGTCGTACCAGGCAGGACTCGGTCCGGAGCCGTGGCATCTGGAAGGGATAACCCGGTGTGGTGGAATCAGGGGTTTCAGCTTCCCTCGCCCATAGTTCGCTTCATTACTGTATGGAGGTTCACGGAAATGCCGATCCACGAAGCGCTGGGCAGCGGCAGCAGCAGCCTGGGCTCATGCACAAAGTCACTGGCTTGGCCACTGATAGGAAGGACACTTTTCCTGGCCATTAAGCACCTAGACACTATAGATGCACTTTCCCAAGATCACTCCATCAAATCCAACACTCCTGCACCTGAAATATGCGGTCTTTTAGCCACAACAAGTCCATTTTTCTGTATTCTGTCTTGTCAGGGAGGTGTTGGGATATTGCAGACGCCACGCTACGCGGCCCTATAATAACGCCTCTCAGACTCTCAGATTCTTTTGGTGGCGAAGCAGGCATGCAGGAATGATGGAAAGGAGCTTGAGACAATGTCCTCTTTTCATCATGCTAGATCTTGGCTTTGAAAGTTTCACCCCCAGGCAACAAACAGCACTCATTAAGCACCGGAAGGCTCCATTGCAACTGATGTAGGTGGCAGGGGGTTTGCGAAGGTTGTGCTTAACGATTGCACTCAGATTCTTAATAAGCCTTTTTCCCAAAGACGCCCATTATAAAATGTCTAGGGCTTATTAAATCGATTAGCCAATACTCTCAGTTCTGATACCCGGCAAGTACGCAAAAAAAAGCACACTTAAAGGGACCTGGAAGGAGAGAACTCGATGTATGCGAATACCCAGCTTCAGTTTCTCGACGAAGATTGTGGCTAGATTCTCTCGTGCCTCCGCGTCGCGGGTAAACTCGCATTTACCGGTACTCAACGATATCTATAATGGGCGAGGTTCGGTATCGAGATTATCTGGTCAGCAGCCAACAGTATACTCCCGGTCATTAGTGCACAGATACTGCTGGGTTGCAAGCCCTAGGAGGGTATCTCTCATATACAAGCACCACCAAAGACGCTTGCAACGCCGTCGACGCCTATCACTCATGATACACCATTGCAAGGGTCACGGTGGCAACTGCTGGGTTGATATCTTCCATGATAAGTTGCTCGAAACTTGTTTTTCGCGGTACCAATTCCCGCATAAGTGCCTGAATCAATGGCCAATGCTGCGTTGACCTGTTTTTGATGACTTGTGGGTCCTAAATCCATATGCTCCCTTTAGAAAGACAGATGAGGTGGAGGCCACTAGCTCTGGAGAGTTGGTTGCTGCCTGGGTGATAAAGGTTATGAGGATGTACTATTTTTTTGCACGGCGAAAGAAACCTTGCAGACAAGTCTTTCATAGTACAATAAGACGGCGATACCCAATGTAATCACGCAGTGGAATGAAGTTGAAAAGGGATATTGGTGAAGATAGTAGGAAAATATTTAAACCAGAGGCTAACAGCAAGCTATTTACCTGGTATGTATGTATACCGACCTAGTTTCCAAGTCAAACCCTTTCTCTATTTCTCGTATTTAGCTCTGTCTTCCACCTAAGCACTGTCGGTTGTCGTCTTTCAATACATCACATTACAAGCCTGCTTTTAGTAAGAACAATTCTCGAGTTTAACTGATACTCTGAACAGCATACAGGGCCTGGACCCGATTTCGGCTAATTTGTGGATAATTGAATTGCATATTTAAAAGAGAAGAAAAACCCACAAGTCAGAAATACAATACAGAGACCTACTATACACTATGGAGCACAGTGTGCGCTGTAAGTATCCATGCATTTATCTCAGTCCTAAAGCATCGATGCCATACCAGTTGCAGAGCAGAGATCTCCAGCTCACGTCCACCCAGATATTCCACTCTAAACGCAAGCCAAAAAGTAGAACCCCGGACTCCTAGCTCAGCAATCAAGCAGTGGCCAACTTAGTTGGCATGCATTCACATCACAATGCAAACTGCCCAAACCCCGGCAAGCAGAAGGCCTGTTCGAACTCTGGGAATACCAATAATAGTTGCAGCAGTGAGGTAATTACCAGTGGCTGCTAACAAACCAGGGAAATAAACTACTGTTACCTCCAGGATAGTAAAACCCAATGGTCGCAGTGGCGATGATTACCAATATTCTACTAACAGACCGAAGGGTTTTCGTAGCATCTCTTCCCGGCTGTGAGCTGTTTTTTAATACTGTTCAGAAGCGTACTTAGCATAAGTACATCATATCAAGATAGATTCCACTGGGTGGAAGCTACCTCCATTCTTGTTCTCTCCTGGAACTGGAATAGAAGTTTTAACGAATTTGCTCATACTCTCATCTGGTTGCTTGTAGTTTTCCCTCTAAGTCTATATTGACTGCCAATATGTCTCAGTCTGTGTGATATCCAATATGGGAAGTGCTCGTCAGCTCGGAGTAGTATCTGGCGCGGTGAGGTGATCTCAGGAGCAGTTCAAAGAATCCCAGATGATGTAACATGACGGGCTTAAATGCCAAGCTCCATAAAAAACACTGGGAATAGCCGTCACATATGTTAAGAAAAGATTCGTTGCCCAAATACTCTGATGGCGTATATCAGCACAGTCCACTAGTTTTCTACCTGCTGCACATGGAGAGTGTGACGGCGCGGCACACCTAGGTGGTAAGGTAGGCGGTGTTGAGCATCCCTTTGTCTCTGGGATACTGCCAGTCCTACTCGCCTATGTATATCACGCTACACAAAGCCCTGCAGATTCTTTCCTTTCCCCTCATGCTTTCGATTGTGTATGACAAGCTACCATAGTTTTAGCTAATAATACTATGACCGGGCGCCGTCACAGAGAGCACCGAGGCCTGGCTAATAAAAGCTCAACTATGATTGCCAAGAGACAAGGGTGCATAATAAAGAAATGTTAAATTAAACAGCTTGGGGAAAAGGTTAGCGGGGCAGGGAATGATCCATTGGTCCTCCATCACTTCCGGGGTATCCGGCCCTAATTTTCAACAATTCCGGGCTATCCGGAGATCTACTTTCTACATGCCCACACCACTTAAAATGGTCCTAAGAATAATCTCAGAGCCACGTGATAACTCTAAAAAGCTTATTAGGACTATGTTGGACTAATGGGGATATAAGACACGTGCAACTCAACAGCCAGCATGCTGTACTGTCTAAGATTTAGTACAGTACATACAGCCACAGAAAACTCTTAAAATCTTTCTCCTTTCTACTTCCTGCTCGCTGAGATAATATCTGGGATGATAAATGGTCTTATAGTGCTCTGTCAAGCATCGTTCAGGCGGCGATCCAGCGCATTTTCAATATCATCATAGAAGGTCAGAGGCTCGGTATCGTTTCGAGAAGTACAGCTATGCTATCCATTTAATGGCATCTATTGTACAAGCTCTATGCCGAAAGAAAGAAAAAGCAAAAGAAACAAAATACGAATCATAGGCAGCTCGGAGATCAATCAGTGTTTCCGGTGAACATGGCAAGTACTCCGAAAGATCAACTTGATCCGAATCTTTAAATAACCATCCTCCGGTTTATTGTTGACCTTCGACGCTTCTTTCTTCTCAAATAAAAAGAAGTCGCGCTACCATTTCTCCCGGATACAAGATTCAGAATTAATCACGGAGAGACCCGGGGTGGTCTTCAATACATACCCACCTGTGACTCTCTATCCATGGATATCCAAGATCTGGCAGCTCTCATGTCTGTCAACGCGTCTCGTCCCTGTCTATTCGAACCATCCTCGAAACCAGGCTCGATGAGCCGAACTCAATGAGGCTACATACTTCACCCTCTGGATGCGGAAATCGGTCACTGAATAGAAGATAAATTAGATAAGAAAACGCCGCTGCATTGTCAAATCTGAAAACTATTTCATCATCATCATCATCATCATCATCGTAACCTGATTCACATTATTTCTGATCGAGGAGGATATTCTTCACTGGAAGTATCTTTCTTGAACCGGCGGGTTTTACTCCATCGATCTCATTAATCAGAACCGCTATATATTAAATATATCTACGCATTTCGTAGCCCAGTTTCTTTTACATACCATGAGCTTCATTGTCTTCGACATCTTTGAATACACAATGCCAGGCAGGTTCAAGAATTTGGATCTTCCTTTCGGGGTAGTCAGGACGTCTTTCGAGGAATAACTCGAACTCCAGCGCACGCTGGGCGAGGACGCGGCGATGGCGAGGCGGCCCAGGGCGGAGATGACGGTGTCGATTCCTGAGTGGTCAGTCAGTCAGCATACAGTTGTATACACATGGATATAGAAATGAGGAATGAATGGAGAAGATGGGACTCGATGATGGGTTGGTCCAAGAGCAAAGGGTACTTGAGATCAGAACGCAAAATAAATATTGCATTATTGCTATGCTCCTTCCTGCCGACTAATTGCTCAGTAATGCTAGTAGTGTACTGTACAACGTATCTTTCATCTTTGCTCCAATCTCAGAGTACGCAATATCCAGGAGACTTAAGTTTTCAAAGTGGTACCAGCTAACCTCTAATACTGTCGATGGAGTGCTTCTACAACCAGGCAGGTAGAAAGTAGGCTCAAAAAAAGAACAGGACCCGATTGACGAATATCTACAGGATAGCAGTTCTATTTATTTTGTCGACAGCAGAGTAGCGGCAGAAATATCAGAGAGCTCGGAGACGGCATCAATAATCCATTACATATACAAAAAAAGAGAAATGCATCGAGTGGTCAAGAGAGATGTTATATCTACTCCAAATGAGATGGGAAAACCAGAAGGGCTTTTTCTACTCGACACATAGTGTATGTATAAATAGGTGCGAGCACGGGATCAATTTGAGAATTGTCACCCTTCTCTTCCAAACATACTCTGTACTCCATGGAGCAATCCGAAAGACTGAGAAGAAAATAAAGAACGCGTCGATGTATACCTACCCTTTTTGAGCAGACGACATCGGACCTCGGTCCCTCCCGGTTCCGGACTGGCAATACCTAGGTAGATAGCACCGAGGTCAACTACTCCGTAGTTAGTCTAGTGACGGTCAGGCGCTCCACTTAGTTGACAAAACTGGAATATGGATTCTGCGTGTACCATACGATGATAACATTAGAACACGGAGCTGGATGATTATTAATTCATGCATGGGATTTGGTCCAAGCCTCCAACGGAGCATGTACTCAGTGAGCAGTGCTCCATAGCAGTGTCTGTGCATAACAACAATAGCTCTCTCTGAATGAGGCTTTTCAGTCACCAAGACGCTGGGCCCACTTCGCTTATTATCGGATCATCCATTATTTTTTTTAGCATGTTCTGCAGATTCCAGTCTGGTCAATGTCAGTGTCGAGGGGTATATGACGAAAGGACGCAGGAAAGTAACTTTGGGGGTCTGGGAGGCCACCAATGCCGCCATGGTTGAGGTGTGTTTGAATTTAGCTGCAGGTAATTCTCAAGCAGAACATCCTAAGTTGCCTGTCTCAGATTCATCAAGGGGAAAGCAAAGATTGTCACGTTGTGCCTGGCCTCGGGACCCACATGCCGGTGAACCCAAGTTACATGATTAGCACGTGGAGTCGGGCAGTCTGCAGAATTGCATACGGAGTCCGGAGAGTTAAAGTCCGAGTTTTGAGGATATCAAATCTTGAAGCAGACTGTTGATTTGCTGATGAGGACAATCACGTCCTCCGTATAGAGTAGTACGGGTACAAGTTCACGGCCGCGCTCTGTTTCACTTTGGCCGCACCTTGGCCTGTTCCCTAAACTCCGCAGTTCTGTACATACTGCGTTCGTCGTGAACTTATCAAGTTGGGCGTCCGGTGAGCAACGTAGCCATCTGTGCGGAGTACTTTGCGTTTTTGGAGTATCGTGGCATGATATGGATTCTCGAGCCTCATACTTTAGAGACATCCTGTGACATGGTGCAGGCGAGAGCAGATCGGCAGATATTATTGATCTAACAATTCAGTCGATTTCGTAAAGGGGTGACGATCACAGCGATTTCAATCGGCAAGCGGTACAACGATGATCCCGACTTCTTCAAGCTCCAAGTTCCTGTCCACTTTTCGGATAGACTGTTCCGATCGGCATAATTATTAGTAATAAGGTGCCGAGAAATCTGTTGTGCAGCGTCCTTTGCCAAGAGAGCTTGACTTCCCATAGCCAACTCAGCTGTCTGTCTCTTGGATTGTCCTAGTACCTGATCAGGGATGTCAACATGCCTGATGGGGAATATGGTCTGCGAAGAAACTGCTCTTTGCTGCAGCAGCCAAGCTGCCAAGGAGTCCGAGATTACTTTTCCCCCCTCATCTCTCGTGTTCCTCTTCTCGTATAACGCTGGATAAGTAGTCTTCCCCGCATTCTCCGCATTCGCCCGCTCTTCTCTGCATGATAATGCTCTGTTCTCCGTAAAGCACCCCATAGACGTGACCAGGAGCTAATCGTGACTCGTGAGTGAAGCTGATGTTGTCTGACTCCACAACCTGCTAGGGAAAAGGAACCGTGGGGCTAGACCCTCCGATCATTGATGGGAAGGTGAACGGTGGGTTCCCATTCCCGTGTATCATTATTTTGCCGTACAAGATGTCTGTGGAGTTGGAGAATCGGATGGACATCTATGAGGGGCGTTGATGTCCCTTGACAATAGTTCAAACTCTGAAGCACATGGTGTACGGAGTAGTAGGTGTACCATCTCCCACCTTGGAACTTTGGAGGGGTGGTGTCGTGCCTTTTGGGTAAGGCTTGGCAGGGCCGTTGTTGACCGGGTTTTGTTTATGGCGACAAGGACGTTGTGGCGTCGGCAAGCAATATCACTTAGCGAAGTTAGCGTCGTTTCGCGCTTCCTTACGTCCGAAGCTATGCCCAGTGCGGTTTATGATCCGCTGCCCATGCAGAAACTGGATCGGACAGAAGGAAGACGAAAAGGGGCAGGTTGGAGAGATGATCGCAGGATGATTAAGCTTCTGCTAGGGCGCGGTCCGTGCCTAGAATCCCTGAAGAGCTCATACCGTTAGAAGCTTGAGCTGCCAGCTGAGTAGGGGGTTTCCCGCTGCATCTTCAGCTTCATCGTTCTGCCGAGATGCTACCCTTTATGGCTGCTCTTCGTGTTTCATGGAACTCCATTCCAGGCCCTGCTGTGCAAGAGCAGTGAGCGGGTGATCTCTATACTCAAGTACTCGTAACTCAGTTGGATCTATGCCGGTCAGTCAAGAAAAGGTTTGATGGCTCCTTTCTTCAAACGGCTTTATGTACCACCGTACCGATTATTTCATACAATGTACTCGTCTAGTGTAGGTATTAGTATCTTGAGCTGTGACCGGTCCTCAACGCATGGAGTCAATGCTCGTTGCCATCTTGAGACGCGCCAGAGAACAGGGGAAAACTCTCCAGAGGATAGAAAAGAGAACTGGCCGCTTCCTTTTTTGAAGAAAGCAAGCTTGGCCGAGTGGTCTAAGGCGCCAGATTCAAGCTGACTAAGCTTCCACCTGCACAACGGGTGTCCTGGTGAGGCAACTCTCGTGGGTTCGAATCCCACAGCTTGCATTCTTGCGCACATCTTTTTTTTTTACGTTCATCGTACGACCTCGTCGATGCAAAGCGGCTGCCGTGGGGTTGAAACAGGAAAGCTTTATATGGAATATAAAAAGAATGACCAGGCTGGGGTTCGAACCCAGGACCTTATCGGTGTTAACGATATGTGATAACCAACTACACCACCCGGCCATCTTTTGGATGGTCTGTTCCATCTACTTATTTCAAGGAATCCGCTACTGCTGCAGGACATCCTACGTGCCCCCAATGCGGGCTCTCGAGATTCTCGCACCATGCTGATGGTCTACCTAAACCACCCGGTGCTCCGTCTTATGCACTTGTGATGCCAACAAAGGATGCGCGGAGACAGCCCCTCTCCCCTGCTCTCGGTAGATCGGGTTTGCTTTCCGTGGTGACCTCGAGGTGGACCGTGGAGAACAATGCGCGTGGGTTCTCGCCCGTGGGCTCGAAGAGCCTTGCTTGCTGACAGGTTAACTAGAACGGGAAAAACGGTCTCGGGGATGGTCATCCTTGTGGACCCGCACGCTTGACATGCTGGGACACAGTCAAGTCTCCGCTGTCACACTCTGTTGTTGGTGTTGCAGGATGCAACTCCGTGTCGTGGTAGAGAAACGACTGCTGAACCTTCCCCTTTGACGCGATATCTTCTAGTCTTACGGTGTACCTTGTACGTTCCGTACTATGGGCTGTCGAAGATTTCTACGAGTATCGATGTGTATGTGGTGTAGGGGAAGCGTTGTGCCTAGGTCAGCTTTTTTTTCACTTCCAAGAGCCGCAATCAGATACCACTCCTTGTGCGACTCTCCAGCCTGCCGCTGGTGTGCACAAACCGGTGTAATTCCAGCNCCCCAGTCACAAGCCACTCGGACTGTTTTCCGTCCAAAGTTTATCTTGTGAAGCCGCTCGACTGAAACGTTCTAGCGCAGGGTCTTGTGTATAAGTGCGGGACAGCCTTGCAACGGCTTGATGTTTTGTCCGAGGTCAACGTCGGCAAGCCGCAAGCGGGACCTCCCAAGGCCCATCCACGGTAAAGAACATTCGTTACTCACTTTGAATATGGATCGACATACTGTGTAATGCTCATTGAGCTTCCACCAAAGGGGTGGCTGATATTGCCAAGCAGCCCCGTGGCCCTTGTGCTCTCCAGCTGCAAGGGCGAGCACTCCCCCCCCCTATTCCCCACGTTTATCGGTTTCCCTCCGTGGGCAGTCGTGCGAGGGAAAAACACTACACGTCAGAAGGACATTCCATCTCTACACAGCGGATGCGACGAACCCTGACGCGCCATGAATGAATTGCGTTGACGGTGCATCTTCGTCAGCACCCTGGATCCTGGCATCGGGCATAATCCGATGATCAATCGCCAGACAGACAGGGGTCG
>JGI26055J44792_1000193_pt1 | contig 13989 bp, 20 predicted proteins | sample HigsolmetaGSP17D_FD_44792 | JGI IMG/M metagenome (IMG submission 44792)
CGGGACTCTTATTCTCGCTCACAAAGTCCTTCGCGACCGAAGTCACGATCACGGTCACGATCACGATCGCGGTCTTATTCTCCGCGACCTCCATCTCCTCCCCGGTCATTCCCTCCACGCCACTCTTACCCTCCACCTCAAGGCGCTCCTCCGCCCCCTCCGCCCCAGTTCCCGTTGAACAATGGTCAGCCACCGTTCAGCCAGCCTCCTATGGGACCCGGCGGGGTCCCTATTCCTCCTCCCCCGCCGCCAAACTATCACGGGCCATGGCCACCGCCGCCGCCTCCTCTGCCTCCGGGAGGTATGCTTGGTTTCAATCCGCCGTTTCCACCCCAAGGGGGCCAGTATCCACCGCCACCTCCACCTCCAGGTCAGGGGCAGCAGATGCCACCGGGCTCGTATCATTTCCCTCCACCTTACCCGATGGGCCAAGGGCAAGGAAACAACGGCCCATGGGGCCAGTCTGGAGGAAGTGGATATTCATCAGCGGGCCGTGGTGCAGGATGGAGATAGTCGAACATGTATTATGTACAGTACGATAATGATACCTTATTGGATTAATGAGAGAGCTTTTGATTCGGTTCTGCTCTTCACATCTCTTCTATTTTAGATGATTATATCAGGGTTTAAATGTTCTTAAGCTGCATAAATAATTCAAAATCTTGATTTCTAGTATGTTCGCAGTCATTCTCATCCTCCGTATTTTCATCTTGATCAAAGATCAACGGCAGACTCTCTGAATTTACACATACAAAGGTATCGAAACAAATATTCTTGGTATTGTCCACGCTCTCCGTCGATGAAGAGCTGGCCTGTTCCAGCAACAATAACGCCAAAATGGTGTATTCCATCCTCCGCAGGGGTGAAGGTCCCTTCCATGTCAACGTAGGAAGTCAAGGACTTGAGCCTCGGGTTGGTGTAGTCCATGAGGTAACCAATCGAGTGGACAAGGTGGATCTCATCGATGAGTCTCCTGTCTTTTCTATTCGACCTTGTTGTATGCCCTAAATAAAAACCCAGGCTTTCCGTCAGGAGTCTTCATCAATGGACCAAGCTGGGGCAGCTCCTTGTGCGCGTAGGCTCCCTGGGAGAAGAAGACATCTTCCTTGCTCTTCGCGGAAACACCTTCAAGGGGTTCGCAACGTAGTATGCCGGCAGCACACTAATTGATGCATTTATCCTGATGGTGCAGCTACTTGGAGGAGCTGTTAATAGAGGGCAGTGTATGTGGCTTTAGGGGTGGGCTTGTGGGCGATTTGGCCTGTCCGATTGATAGGACCAGATGTGATTCAGAGCCCCTATAGGCACCACTGACATACGAATTATCCACTGGCATCCCCGCGATGATCTCTATTATCCTCGATAGGGACGGGCTGAAGCGCGCCGAGGATTACCCGGCAGATAGGCAATCAGCCCTCTTCGAATCTTCGAGACTGTATGTATGCTCGGCTCGTTGCAAGAGGAGAACCGTGTATGTCTATTTGGCTGCTGCCTTGGTGTCTGCTTTGGGAGAAGGGACGGTCCTGGATGATCCCAGTTGTCGTTTCCATGTCGCACGATCGCTGTGTTGCTTTTCTTGTGGCAGAGCAGGTGGAGAGGTTCGGGGAATGTTAGACTTGGCGAGGATGAGAATGAACATGACTTGAATCGCTTTAATTCCGTCTCCAGGGCAGCTTCTGCCTGCATGATGAGTCTGCTGTGCACCTAGTAGACCATCCTATGCAATGTTAAGTTCATGATGAATGAAGTTGGGCTGATGCAGGCCGCCTGCAGACTCGACACGCTGGTTCTCTCGAAGCTCACACTATGGAAGTTCTTAAAACCACAACACTCTCAATTGGGCTGATGCACACATGTAACCTAGCTAGGAAGGAAAATATGCACTGTCACTCTGAATACAGACAGTTAGTGGAGCGTCCTTGACCAGTCAGCCTCCTGAAATTTCCGGAGGAATTAAAGGTTATTCACCCGTGGTCATTTAGGGTTCCCGCATTGAACAGCGCTGGTAGATAGAAGAGCCACAAATACATAAGTTCAAATGAGCATTTGAGCGCCGCGTTTGTAGGATGCAGTGAATGTGATAAAGTTCCAAGATACAAGCAGAAATGCTCATACTACATTGAAAGTGTTGAACATCTCTCTCTAATTTCTCATCCTCGTTCTCTGGCAGAAATGAATCATAACAGCCGTTCAAATTTTGATCGCGCTGTCTTCTTCTGGTTTATATATTGGAATTCATGTAAGACTTCTTTGTAATTTATTCGAGTCCTTATTAAATTCGAGATATCTCTGTTGTCTTGATCGGTAGTTAGATAAGTCATGGAAGAAAGATGCTGTACATAACTAGATTGTATCTATCAACCACAGCATTCTCTAAATGTATGGCTTCATAAAAGAAGAAAAAAGTTCGAATAAATCAAGATAAATAGAAGCTGATACTGTCGGACATAGGAGGTTCTAGTAGGAAGTCTGAGGAATGGAAGGGTGAATGGATGACTAGTCCCTTGAAGGAACGTCAATGGAGATTAAACATTAGCAATTCGAAGGGGGAAACCACAGCCCGTAGGACGCAGACTTGCTCGAGCCACATGAAAGGGAAAAAAAAGAGTTTAAAAGGGCTGAAGCGAATTAAATAATAGATTAGTTATCGATCCCCCCAACCTCCTCGCCCGTGTACCAGTGAAGATATATGACGTGGTCATTAAACTCATATATATATATATATATCGTCCCTTTTAGCTATTATGTAAACGAGCGGCTCGAAATGTAGCATGATAATGAGTTGCTAGCACTAACCTGGGTCCGTTATATGTCAGAAATGAGCATGAATGTCTTGTGCGTTTTTCTTCAATGTGCGACTGGATACTTCTGGCGCTGTATGGACAGCAGCAGTTGAGGAAGAACTAGCACCAATAGCTCCACGAGCTAGCTCACCAACAGTCGAGGTATTGCTTCGACCGCTAGTCTTGCTACTCCCGCTGCTGCTGCTGCTACCGACACTGTTGTGTCTGTTTCCGGGATCGACATCGATAAACGCGGCCAGCTGTCTCAGGGTATATTCGAGCATGACCCTAGAGTAATCATCCAAGCTCATATTGAATGGGCGACCTCTCAGAGAGGTCATTGTTGCACTTTGACCACTGCTTCCATCCATGGGAACTATAGGTCGCCTGTCCACCGAAGTTTCTCCAGCTGTCGATATGGAATGCATAATGTGTTTTGTCTGCAACACAGTCAGTCCACCAGTCCCAATGGTATCCTCTAAGGACAACATAAGAAATCTCTATTCTTCGTTTGTTTATCTGTTCAATGGATTGACTGATCTCTTCTTTTTCTTAGATGATGTCCACAAGACAATACATGGACAGAAATATATGTCCACTTTTAGAAACAAGGTAAACAGGCTTTTTGAATATAAGAACTCCAAGCTCACCTTCTGAGGAAGTTTGACAGGTAGTCTGGGCAGAGGAACAAAAGCCTAAAAGAAAAACAGAACCTAGCCGAATATCTGTCCAGCGCAAAATCTTGTCGAGGCAGAACGACGATAGTATCTTATAGGAAGGGCAATGAGAGACAGCTGTCTAGCTCAACAGCCATAAGAGGTAGTCGAGTGGAGTACGAAAGCCTCACACATTTTCCGAATGACTTTGATTCGTTCAGCCTGCACGTACTAGTAGCCATTGACGTTGTGACAGCACCCATGATATCATCGCATCCCCAGGGGCCGAGCTGCCGCCGACATCATCGGACGGACGGTTGCCTCTCATTTGCAGATGGCCTGCACGCGTCACCACGCTTCACTAGCTTGTGGATGAGCGGGGAGTCTGTCATGCAATAAGAAGAGTCACACGGCAATGCGGATTGTGGGCGTGTATTGCTTGGTAATCCTCATGACTTACCTAGGTTAGTAGTATGAGGTCATTGGGTGGCTGAGGGTTATGCCATCACAGGCGATGATGGGCCGCCCGTTATCGGCCCATCACACCGGCCCCTGCAGATTAATTTTTCGGCGGCTCTACCTGACAACTCGTCTGTCGGGTCTCCCAATCTTCAGGAGTCATTGGACCTCGAGATCATTCCCGGGTATCCAGAGGGCCCATCCCAAAATAGAAGTTACCCATAGCTGCCCAAGTTGCCCACGAACCATGGCCAGGAACTTTTGGCTAATCCAGATGTTCTCACAGCGTCAGGCATTCACGGTGAACTGGCTCCATACGGCTAGTTCTTGGGCATGAAAGTTTCGACTGAAGGATGGAAACTCAACACGAAAATTGAAACGCCCAAAGAATCACTTCTCTCGACCTAGGGCACTTTGAGAGGCAATTCCATTATTCCATATCGCAGGTCATCCGCTCAAATATAAATATAAGCTCGAAAACACGTATTGTGTTTGTCGTCTATGAGCCTTTGTGTTTTAGATATCTCGTCGTGTAGCACAGGCGCCACAGACCTGGGTATCAGACATCCGCGAAAGCGTATCGAATAAGGCTTTGACCGTATCAACCCATTAGAAATCCTCCGGTGGCGGTCGCAGAAGCATTGGCCAAGAGACATACGCCGATTGCTTGACGGTTGAGAGTAAGCAGTTGGATGTGGTCCCCCGCGTCCCTACGTGTCTCGCGGAGGTCGGCTTGGAGTAGGCGAGTGCCTGTGACGTCATGCTGCGCCGTCGGCATCTGCCGCTAAGGGGAACAGAGGGTCCAGCCATGCTTTTTCTAACAGCTTCTCGATTCAACCAATTGATGACTCCCCTATTTTTATTTCCTATAAGCTAGTGATAGTCTACTCCAAGTCGTGTTCAAAACGCATGCGTAAGTTACAGCGGTGTTCAGCAGATCAGCGGGATACAGTGCATTCATTCGGAGAGACGCGTTCTACCGCATACACGGTGATCGCGGATAGTGTCTAGGTTTCAGAAGGCCCCCAAGGGCCAATTGCCAGCACCGAAAACGGGTATTTATTTTCGGCCTGCGGGATGCCCTTTTGCGACTTATTCAGAACTTAGTAACCACTAGTAAGCTCCAATCCTCGACGCAACTAGACGTCATTATCGACAAAGTCCCGTAATGTCGTTGGGCAAACCAAGATTTTATCGCCCCAGTTTCACTTCGACGCGCACATGCTCGTATACCCTGGAGTATGCTGCAATAGTAATCTGATGCCAAGGTCAAAGGCAACAGAATGACCACCAGCCTATGAAGTAGCAAGACTTATGAAACAGAACATTCCCGAAAACGGACGGAGGATCTGTCAATCAGACAGTTGAACTCGAATCTCCTGTGGACAAAGACCTCTCGTCACATCAAGATCGAAAATTGTATTTCGTACAATCGATTCTATTAAAAGACAAAAGCCATGTCATGATATGCTCCTAGGGGTGGAGGGTCTGGAGTTGGAGGCATGCGACAGCGGAGAAAGGGAAAGCCATTTTTATGCGGATCTGCAGCACGACACAGCAGTCACAGCGTTACACCGTACGTCATCAGCCGTGGTCATTGCATCTCCTGCTGCAGAGCAAACCATACCGGCACGGAAAACATTTTTGCATCGAGGTGGGCCGATGACCGAATACTCCATGCATGCAGGACACCGCTACTTTTCCTTAGAAGCAGCTGACAGCAGTAGCAGCAGCCTAACCCCCTGCAGGAAAAGACTGTTCCAGAATCGACACTATCCATGCACTGAAGTCTGCGTTGGTTTCCATGCCAGGCTTAAGCATTAATAGTAGGTTAGCACTGCAAGAATACAGATAACGAAAGTTAAATCTGCTCAAGTAACAGCGCTATCTTTACACCTGCAGTGGCTTACTTGTGGGCCGTTAAGACTTGAGTGACGGAAAAAAAAGCACTGGATGCCTTCAGATAGGCATCTGACCACAAAGTTAAAGCCGGAAAGAGAGCTAGTCAAGTCGTATTGATTTCCCGTGGCCTTAAATTCAACAACCTATAGATAACAGCAGATATAAAATACACGGAACGGTCCAAATCACATTATTATCTATGATCATCACACGTAGCCTAGAAATAAGTTAGCCGGCAACGCACTCCCGTCAAGTCCGCAGACACGTGATAATGTAAACAAAAGAACAACCATGACGAAATGCGAGACAAGGTGCATACCTTTTCTGGCTCCCTGGAAGAAGAATCGCACAATAAAGACCTGAAGACCCGCCATAGAAATAATCATCAGGCTTTCGATGACACTGAAGTTGAAGATACGCCGTTCGGTGCTGCGCACGGTGCTAAAGTTGCGATTCTCACGTGTTCGGAAGTACTTCTGGTTGCGGGAGATTGTGGACAGCTGAGCGGAGAGTTTGAAAATAGACTCTTCGAGAGCTGAGGCCTGCTCAGGACTAGCGCCTTGCTTAGAGGGAAGTTGGGTGCGTTGTTCGTTCTCGACCTGCAAGGTTAACAGGACGTCAGTCGGAGGCTCGTCAGTTGGCTACCGCTGATGGAGTTGACCCTGCCAGGGATGGTTTATCAAGGTCGATAGCATCCTCGGAATGTCGAGGAGTTGCATGGCAGACATTCTCAGGATGCCGATCCAGCAAAGGTAAAAAAGCGGAATTGTGAAAGGTGCTCTACTAACCGCAATCTCAAAATCCACCATTTTCTCCGCGAATGTCGACATTTCGTTATTGAAGCAGAATCGGTATTCTCCAACACTCTGGGCTGTGAAGACAAAGTCGCCTTGTCTCTCCTTGGTTCCCTCCATAATGACTTTCTCGCCGGGCCCGACAACGGAGTAGTCGATATCGAAGGAGCCGCCGGATTGTACCTTCATTCAATAACAATCAATCACCACCATTCGCGAAGAGAAAATGAAGGAGTGGTAAAATCCAGCATTAGTTACTCACCGCAAAGTAAAAAGCGACCTTGACATTCTGCTGGTCGACTTGGGTGTAGAAGCACGCCTTCTCGTTGGCATCCAGCTTGTAGGTCAGGGCGGTCGCCGAGACGGACGAAACCGCTGTGGCCAGCAGGCCGAGTATAAGGGTCGCAACGCGCATCGTGTTCGGAAAGGAGTGAATGTAGCGGGTAGAGACAATAACCCTTCCTTCTTGATGGCTTGTCTGCTCCTTGACCCAAGCTGTTGATTCAGAAGTTGGGGTTTGGAATCTGGACAGCTGTGGTTCGTCCACGTAGTAGTGTTTGGTTCGTTTGCATTTATGCCTCAGGCAGTTGCCAGCCCGTCTCTACGCCAAGCCAGCGGATAGGCAGTACAGAACATGAACATAAACTACAGGTCTTCGAAAATTTAGGAAAACAAGATATATACGTGAATCGATGCATCCTTTCATTGCTCACATACTTGTACCTCTACACAGCTTGCTAGAGACGCTGATGCAGAAGCGAAACCGGCAGAAATGACTTTCCTCCAGAGAAAAACCGACCCAAAGCAACGCAATAGAAATGTGATGGAAAGAATTGAAGTCAATAATATCCCACTAACCGGTTCCCGTGATTTTTATGATCTCCTTTAATATGCGCGAGTGGATAGGTAGGAGGTAGGTTCATGACTACCCACGTCATCCATGTGGTTGACTGCTGACACTTCCTCCTATGAACTCCAGCTGAATGACCAATGAGAAGGGGAGTTACTCCAAACGCAAAGACCCCCGCCCTTGTGATGTCTATTTGATGAAGAAAGATTCGCTTCTATTCCAGAAGCCCCTGTTCTTATTTACATGGTCGAGGCCGAGGAGATCATCAGGATCGGTAGCTATGTCTGAAAGGATGTCATCTACAAAACACGATATCAGCAAATGGCCAAAGGGAGAACGGGGGAGAGACACTTGAAACGCACCGTCTTCCAGATATCTTGGGTTCGAATACATCGCGCGAGGGACAACAGCAAATTTGATCTTTTCAAACTGCTTGCCCTTGATTCCCGTCCGCTTCGATAATCGCTCCTTGGTTTCTTTGAAGATTTCGCCCTACTGACCGTCAGAATACGAACCCCCATTGAGCTTCTTCAATTTACTTACTGGCTTGACGACAAACTTGAAGGGAACTCCATGTGGCCTATTCGGCTCCCGATCGAAGTTGAACGCATTGATTGTCCGTTCACCTTCCTGCATGTTGACTTCTTCTTCCGGCACCTTCTCAGCGTACAGCGTTACGAACTCATTGACGCCAGCAATGCTGAAGTTGTCGCTGAGTTCCTTGTAGATCTTGCCACTGTGCGCCTCGTAAACTCTTACATCGCGAATGGTTTCTTCGTCGAGATTCGCTTTCTTTTGCAGTCCAGCCAGAAGGTCAGAAATGGTTCCATTCCTGGGTACCAAAACCTCAAAGGTTTGCTGAAGTGTGGATTAGCATCAGTTTCTTAAATCAATTTGGTAATCACTTGATCACCGACCTCTTTAGTAATTCCTTCCGGGAGCCATGTCACTTTGAGACATTTCTTAGTCTCATATTCGCTGAGACTTGTCTCTAGAATCTCATAGTATAGCGCGTCCGGCCGATGCATGCTATATCCATAAGTTCCGTACTGGCCATTGAGGATCTGATAAAGATTCTGGCCAATATTCCGCTTGATGAATTGCTTTGGCTTTCCAGTGCTTGCGAGAACGGGAGCGAAGCGCAGATGAGTAGGATCAACGTTGAGATGCTCGCCAACCTTTTTCGAAAATTGGTCGTATGTCATCTTTCGACTAAGGGTTAGCGTGAATTCCTCCCCTTCCCCTGCTTTGAGGGGAGCGAACTTGACGTTCATCCGGTTGAGCAGATAATCATAATACTGTCTGGCCTCCGTGTAGATCGCAGTTGGCGGTAATCTATTCAAGTTAGACTCTTCAGGTACCAATCTCACTACACCAAACATTACTTACTCGGACTCTTTCATTGTCCGTTGGAAACATATTATGTCACCGTCTTGAATCTCTGACTGCTGGAAAGTCTGTTTCGGTTTCATCGGATCGATCATAGTGTGTTTGATTTCCTGGTGATAGCTGTAAGAAGGAATCAACGGAAACTGCGAGAGGACCTGCGGCCTACCTCGAAGAGTAAGAATTCCGTGCCCGCGGGCCAATTCATTTTCTCCAAAATAGTCGGGGCAAGATCTGCGACTTTCTGGTTCTTGCGAACGTAGGTAGAGCAAATACCGGTCAGCGTTTGTGCCGGAACATCGAAGTGCTTTAGAAACACGAGGACCGAATCCTTTCCATCCGGCCAGGAAATAGTCCCATCTGCTGCAGGCTGGCCAACTTCCATCCAGACCCTGAATGGGTTTCCTTTCGTGCCAAATCTATTGTAGGCTTCTTCAACGGTCATATCATGATCCTTGATGACTTGATCTGGACGCGTCGTTTTATTTTGACGGTTGACCATTACCCAGAACCGGATATGACTTGGGTCAAGACCCTTCTCTTCCGCAATCTGCTGCGCAAATTCCCCGACCTTCTTGGCCCTGAGTACTCGGTACTGTTTTGGCAGCGCTGGATCACCGGCGGGAAGATCTACACTCGTCAAGTCAAACCCGTGATGGGATTTGAACGACTCCTCGGTGAGAACGCCAATGTTGATGTAGAGATGAGCCTCCTCCCTCTCTTTCTTTCTGCGCGCTATTTCAGCACGTTCCTCGGCAAGTTTCCTCTCTAGGAGCCAAGTTAGCGAAGCAAAATACGATCGAAGAGGACATCATACCAATGTGAGGGGGAACATCATCATTGGTTATATTCACTAGAACCTCGTCCAATCTTGACTTTCTAATGTAAACCAACATGTACGCGTTCATCGATCGCTTCGTTGATAGACCTCGCGCATACGGTTGTCGGATGCCAATGGAGCCGTTGGAAAGATCGTATTCACCACCGTAGTTCTCATCAAGCACTTCCTTCTCCGTAGCTCGGATCACCTTGTCATCATCAAATTTGTACCAAAATCCGTCCTTGGTCGGCTTAATGAAAGCATAGTAATGACCAGCATTGAAGTCGCCACTGTGCACAAGCACGCCATGTAGTTGGTAGAGCCATGGCTCCGACTTGTCGGCATTTTCTGAGAGGTAAGGCGAGGCATCAAATTCCATCGGAAAAGCGTGTCGGTCGTTTATCTTCATCATCGCATCTCGATTGATGTCATACTCGAATCGCTTAAGATGGAGGTGTAGAACAGGTGGAAAACTCTCGAAGATGACGCCCTTTTTCGCGTCCTGCAAGCCATATGGTGGTCCAGCATCATATTTGTTCTCACCTTCGAGTGTCTCCACCTGAATATAGTCTTTAAAGCTATCGTCAAGTGTCTTGTTGCCTCTGACATTGAGCTGGATATCCCAAAACTCTTCCACTCGAGAAGACTCATAATTAACGTTTATACAGGAGATATAGGTCTTCGTCTTTCCAACGAAGAGATCGGGAAGAGCCTTTTCGGCTGGCGTGCCCTTCATCTTCTCTTCTAGTCTCTCCATCAATTTTCTCGAAAGCTCCTGCACATCTTGTTGCTCAAAGATTTGTCTTGATTCCCAGCCGAAGGAGGCCGTGAGTTCTGTCGTCGAGACAGGGTGATCGCTCGTTTGGAGGGAATAGAACAGCCTCTGAAGAGTCCAAGCACTGTTTTCCTTTGTGGCTTCTTGTTCTGTTGGAATTTGGTAGACGGCCTTGGATAGATGCTTAGATTCCAGTTCTTTTTTTTTCGGCTGGGAAATTGGGTGGATCCTACCTTTCGGAATGCATTGGTGAAGTACAGTGACTGTAGAAGAGAATTGAGATAACAAGTCGCTCCCTGATTTCTCAATCCGACCATTCCAGTTTCCTTTTTGGAGTCATAACTAAACCCAGTTAGCACAATCGAATGCAAACCGGTTACCATCTTCATACTTTTGGAAACTGTGCCATAGGACACCAGTCGGATCCTTGACCACGCGGACATAGGCCGTTATGTTTGCCTCATCATTCTGCACTAGAGTCGCCCCACGGCCTTCCCACTGCATGTTAAACAGCTTCCGCAGTTCACAGAAGCGAGTGAAACCCCAATCGCCTTCATCGGCATTGAACCGGTGCGTTGCAACTGGCCCGGGTCAGCAAGTAACCGCAAAATGCGAAGTGGGAATTTCGTACCATGAGATACATATATCGATGGATCATTTACATTCCAAAGCACCAGAGCAAACTGCACGCATGCGTACCAGTTTTCAGGCGGCTCCTTCTCCCATGCTTGTTCTAGGTAAAAAGATGCATGTTCTACATGGTTCCCGTAAGGGAAGAACAGAATCCGCCTACAGGCGTGTTAGAGAATGCCACCTTCAAATCTCTCAATATCTGAGCTGAACGCACCATGGATAACCGGCGCAATGGAAAATCGGCCCATGCTCCTTCCGCCGGAGCTTCCGCCAGTCTTGAATGTGCCATGTGTGATATGTCTCGTCTTCGGTCTCCAAATCGGGGTCTTTAGGGAGGAGTCGGGCCATCATGGCCTCGTCTGCATATCAAGAACACATTAGACAGTGTTTTCCAGATGAGGGATGCAAATCGTGGGCTCGATGGGCTGTCGCGCAGCCACCCCGCATCTCCCGAAACTGTTCCAACAGCGCCACCGAAAACCCGGAGGGGAAAGGATGAAGCAGGGAGACTTCGTATGCGTCGCGGGAAAAGGCAAGGAGGGACCATACAATCATTTGCGAGAGGTTCCGCTTCAGGCTCTTCGGAGCCCGACCGGGAGACAACGACAACATCTGTTCTGTCATTGTTATACTGCTCATATTCGTCGACGAGCATATCATTGTCTGTGAGCTGTGATGTAGTGATGTGCATGTTAGCAAAGTCTTCTTCCATCCTTCTTTTTGCGACCGTGTCGCGATCGTCTGCCTCACGACTGCGGGATCCAAAGGTGGTTTTGAAGAGAGAGGCGACAAGGCCTTACGTTGTCCATGGAGGAAAGAGCCTCCGCGCACTGAGACCAGAAAACTGCCGCTTCACTGAGTGGTGGGAGAGATCCGGAAAAGAACACAAAGAAAAGACAGCAGAGGAGAGGAGCGGTCGGGATCGGTGCAGCACGGAACTTGATGAGGCGATGTTCCTGAAGAAGTTCACGGCAGACTCGCTACAGATTCCAGCTCGCGGAGGGTCGAAGTTAGTGGCGGAGTTCACAAATCCAATAATCGAGCTCCAGCAGCCCCAGCACCACATCATCCTACGCTGCACTCCTGCATCTGTGGGGATTCAACTACATCTTTGAATTCATCATTTTCTCCGTGAATGATATATGTATATTTCTTCTACAAACCTCTGTGCCTCAGAGCCTGCCTGGGATTGTGACTGAGTACAGTGTCCTCCTCGCAGGTGGGGCCATCCGGCAGCCAAAGCTGGTCGCTATTCTTTGGCCGTGATATCATATTCATCCTTGATGAATCCCCTGAAAAGCGTTCTAGTTTCTCTTTACCTGTAACTTGGATAAATATTGAAAGAGTAAGCAACACACTCTCCAACAGGGACTAATCCATCCGGGTTTGGTAGTAAACACTGCCCGTTTGTCGTTTGCTTATCCGCGATTTTCACCACCCTTCCCCCTCCCCCTGAGGCACAAACCGCAAATTCTTCAGTCTCCAAGTTTCCCGTCTACCAAGCAGTAGTCAGTAAGGATACGAATTTATTATTGACAGCAAATCTGGTGTCTCTTCGTTGCCAAAATGCGGAGTTATACATTGAATTAGAGCCAACCCAAGCCATTCATCCGGAAGATTTTGCATCGCCATTTCGTCGAGAATATCCGCATTTCATACTTCTTCCTTTTCTAGTTCTTACATTTGTTTCCCGTAGAGGCTCTATAGCTCAAAATTCTACCTGCTGTCTATTTCAAATGGTTCAACTACCGCAGTCCATCGGGATTTAGTAGCGCTCCATGTATTACATGGAGTCCAGCAAATACTCCAATAAAGCCTCAGTTAAATCTCTGCCACATGACTGGCTGCCCTAAATAGATAAGTGCTAGAAAAAAACAGTTAAGTGCAAGATACATCGAGGGACATAATGCACTTTGACAGTCCGCGCGCTCATGCAGTGAAAGAGTGGGCTGATCGGTGGAAAGCCGCAGCTTCTGATATTGTCACCATGGAGGAACCGTTGAGGGTACAGTGTCTTCTCAAGAGTACGGGACAACGATGGACAAACTGTATTATAGAAGACTATGGAATGACGGACCATTCCGTGATGTCGGCTTCTCGGCAATAATAAGGAGAATGCTGACGATGCGTCATAAGCCCAAGCAGGAATGTGGCATTGTGCTTGGCACTCTCGAGGTCACCGCCCTTGCTCGCCCACGGGAAGACTCACGCGTACATCGACGACTTGCTCCCAAGATGACACACGCAAGAGACATCTCCCATCAAGGCAGATGACGGCCATTGGTAAGCCATGTTTTGGGCACTCAATTATTCCCTCACATTGAACAGAATCCCCTTTTGCGATCAGGAACGCTCTGCTCGGACAAAGCATTGCATGGCACGCCAGCATGCGGCATCGTCATCCAGCTCGATGTTGGCAAAACATCCGGCTGAGATGCGCACCCAGATCTCGGTTTTACTCAGGAATACCTCACACTCAATGTCCGCCTCCATGGCGGCCAGTGTCTGTTCTCGATGAGTATGGAGATCTTGTTCTCTAGGAAAGACTTGGGAGCTCCTATTGACCCTGCGATAGATGGGTGGAGCGCGAAGTCAGGCCAATCAGTCTGAGACAGCTTACTTTCTTTGGCCGAACATTGACGGAATCGCGATTGATCAGCTCTGCCAACTATGTTCGCACGGAGCTTCCTACCAGGTTGGGTATCGTGACCTCTCTCTTTGGCCGTGATCACTAATTTGTGACAGAATCGCACACCGTCTGCGAGATATGCAGAAGCTTCCCTATGTCGTCGTAGCCAACCCTCATATATCCTTTGTGTACGAGCTTTACTACAAAGCATTTGAGAGATTCAGAGTGATTCCGGAGATTAGGACTCTCGAGGATAATGATAGATATTGCGCTATCTTGCGCGAGACTCTCAGGGAGCATCT
>JGI26055J44792_1000200_pt1 | contig 13708 bp, 10 predicted proteins | sample HigsolmetaGSP17D_FD_44792 | JGI IMG/M metagenome (IMG submission 44792)
TCGCAGAAAGGCCATCGAGGCAGAGCTGCTGCGGAGGGAGACTGAGTCTGTTGAGTCCGTCTAAGTGGTCGGACATGTGATGACCGGGGAGCAACGGATTCTCCAGACTAAGGAGAAAATGAGTGTCCATGATTTCTTTCTATCTTCAGCGGTACGTCGAGCTCGACCGTTCCTCCCCTGGCGGATGGCAATCCTCTCCGCTCCGCATTCGCTTCGGAACCTTACGGCAAACGTCGGTTCCCCGCCTCACTCACCTCAGCTCGGCATGTTGTACATGACCATGCAGACATGACTTCCTTTCCTCATTCCTTTGGCGTCGATCCGCCAACTGTCTCTACCTTTTATTCCTTTTTTGCCCAAACCAAGTATGTATGGAGCTCGGTCCTTGAAACCGGATGAGAACGGGTTTTCTACTCAAAAGACAGGAACAGACATCGATTTAACCAAAGAAAGGGAAAACAAGAACGTTGCAAGGAGGAACGAACATTTCTGTGATGACGATGGCAGCTCTTGCATGTGTTTGCGGAGGAAATGAATGGACGGTGGAAAGGAAGAACAAGGGACTCGGTAAGGGCTCATTCCAAAACGCGTCGAGACGTGCGATTACGCTATCCGCAGGAAATATCGTGTGGGATGATGGTTATGTTGACCCAATATCCTCCGGGACGAGCCCGGAGGGATGCTGCACAGCTTTCTCTCTAAACTCCTGACTGACAGGGTCAGTCGGAGTCAAGGGATATCAACGAGTAAATATTGTAAGGATAAGGAAATCTTGTACTGTAGATATGATGACGATAAAAAAATATAGGGAAAAAAGGTTAAAAACTAGAAAATTGGCTCATGAAAAAGATTTCTTCCTCTATGTAAGTCCACCACATGGCGTGGCGGTATGAGATGATCGAGCGTCTGCCCTGCCCTGCGCAGCAGGGACGGGTGAAGCTTGAAATTATATTTTATTATGATAGCCGTCTACAGGAAGACTCCATCAGGAGCTTTCGCAGAGGGGGCCTCTTGTATGCCCTTGTGTAATTACCTGCGGTCAAATAAGGCGTGGCACGGGCAGAAGAGGTCCCGACCCGCATCTGAACCGGGCGCAAGAGAATACTCGTATTGGACTTCAACTTATCTTCATCTTAGACGCTACACATTGAAGCTATAAGGTATATATTCAAGTTTTGAAAGAAGATGGGGATAAGGATGAGATCAGACAATGTTTGTATTGTAGTGGACAAGCTGCACAGTGCAGTACACAGTAAGAGAGTTTAGTTTCGGTAAGTTGTATGTTTCAATTCAAATCCCTGGCTAGGTAGGTGGGTAGCTGCTGTGTAACCTGTTGCAATGACAAAGTACACAGTAGTTACTTAGTAGACTATCTAGTTGTATAGAGTACTTTTTTTGACTAGATAGGTTAGGTAGATTAGGACGTTTCTCCGCTACTCAGTTGCAGAGTCTACTACTACAGTGTATGTAATGTACACGTACACGTACACTGTGCTGGCGATGATCTATTTATCTGTTTGTTTCTTTGACAATTAATTGCTTAGATTGTGCCGAGTTTGATTTGAGTTCCTGACTGAGGTCCGGTCACTGAACAGGTTCTGTACCTTGGTCTGTGATTACTAAATTCAACCGACAAGGTAGCCACAGCTATACAGTTAGTAAACTAAGAGCTATTATATTAATACTCCTGGATTGTAATTTATAAATTGCCTTTTTATAATCAATCATGATGTTTATTACCAATCAATCAATCACCCTCAAACTCAAAGGGCCTTCCAAGGGGCTTTTTTGTTTATTTCAAATACCACTCACTCCTATATTGGGGGACTAGAAAGGGTCGCTGATTCAGTTGCATATACGGAGTATGCCTCGCTGTGGCTTTACAGTAAAGATGGGATGTATGTACATACTCTGAATTCTCCAATTTAGGTTAACTTGGAGTAGGGTTAGCGATGTCTCCTTGGCTGCGGATAATTGTTAACTGATCCTGCGGCTGATCATTATCATTGTCTAAGCCCGAATTGGTACGTAGTAAGGCACGCGTAGATTACAGGTGCTGCTTAGCTATGCAGGGTGTGTTCTTATTATATGTTGTTGGGAGTTGGGTTGGGTTGGTGTTCTTGGGATCATTGCGTCATGCATTATTATAGTCCCTACCACCTGGTAAATGCTGCCTAGATACTAGGTAGTAGGTATGTACCTTCAGCCCCGGAGTCTGGATACCACCGCCTCGTGGCGTAGTCACTTCGTACTGCCGCTGACCTGAACGTGGAGATGTTGGAAAATGGAATATGTTGCGTGCACGTGTCGCCTGCATAAGCGAGCCCGCGAATCAACGATCAATTGAGAACGTAGCATGCAGCATTATTACCAAGCCAGCTTGACTTGTCCACATTCCCCTTGACAGCCGCACCTTACATGTGGTGGTGGGAGGCTGTGGCAAGCCATCCCTGATATCAACTCAACTTGGCTCCCAAGGTTCTTACCGTTCAGAGGCATTTATCTTAATCGCTCGTTCTCCACTCTGTGCTGTCACCATTTATTCTGAGTCTAATCACGGATCTCTCCCCGAGTTCCCGCGACGGCGCTTGCTTCGGTCGGTGAATTCTCCAACTCTCCAGTCCAAGCATGTTAGCTTTAGACGCACCCGCCATCTTGGTTCTTCGTTAGCTTTACCCCGGTTCCCGGAGCCGGGGCCAAATATGAGGATGAATCGTACGAAATAATACGGAGTCAACTGCGAGTGGTCATCTCGGAAAGGCTCTTAGATAATACATGTCTATTATGTACGTTCTTTGCTGCGTCAGTCGTGCCAAGCTCGGATATACAGTCAAATTCACTAATGATGCGGGATAGCTGGACTTATCATAACGCGAACATGTACACCGTACCTCTCTCTTACTACGCAGCCACGGCGTGCCATGAACCATCACGACTGAGACAAGCTTGGCCCCCAAAGGTGCTGTCGTATAGTTGACTCTTCGGGACTGGACTCGAACTGTGCTCGGGCTAACAGCCCCCGGAGCTTCCGCCAGCGAACAGCTGAGGCGTGTTTTGTAGACGTCAGGCCCGACAGGCTGTTTTCCTTTTGACCATACCGCCCTTTGGGTTTCCCGCTGCCCGATTCTGGTCGGACACATGTCGTGCCCCGAGATGGACACCACTGTCTATCTGCGGATCCGGATCTACGATAAGTCCGCACACACATGGCCTAAAGCCAACGCACGCAGCGGCACGGGAAGCCTTTATTGGGACCGTTCCTGCACTGGTCCTTGCCGTCATCAGGTCCCCTATGACTGTCGAAGAATCTCAGGAGATCTCGGGCCCTGAATACTCCGTTCATCGAGTTTTTAGCAGTGGCAGTGACGAGCTGAGTCTTCCATATTTGGCTCTAGTGTTTCATCGCAGAGATATCCTATCCTTTGCTTTTCTTCGACTAAACCATATGACCTAGTTACTCGTGGCAACAATATTTATTAATCTTCGAGAAGCTCTCCGAAAATCTCACTTAAGAGGCCTCGGTGCCCAAAGAGAAGCGTATGTCCGCCTTGCTCTGATCAGACGATGCTCCATTTACTAGCACATATAATCTACCCTTACTGTGTTCCAGTCACCATGTCCTCGAGGAAAGCAGGAGGCTCACGGGGTCATAGTTCCCAGCAATACAGACGCTCATCGGTGACGCAATCGGAACTCGAAGCGATCTCATCCGAGCAACCTGAGACCGGCGCTGGTAGAATATCTCCATTTGCTCAGTCGGCCCAGTATAACCTCTGCTTTTTCCCTGGAGACTCGTCGTTAGCCGTTGGCGATGCTACGCTAGGTTTAGGGAGCCAACTTTCGAGCTCAGACGGTGGTAGTCGGATATTAGTACCGGGAAACACAGCACTTCAGCATCAAAAGTGGCAGCCGTCGTTCACTTTCGACAGAAAGTCGGACCGTCCTAGCACATCATTCCAGTTTGAGGACGCGACGTCCGGTCCGAACTTCGGAAATACATCTTCTAGTACCTCCCATCAATTACACCCAGAAATCCCTCCCGATAATACGAGGTATGTTACATGCTTTCTATGTTCCTCTACGTTCATCCCTAGCTTACCAGACTACAAAGTACCCTCGACTTCGATGCTTCGTCCTATCCTTTAAACGTAGAACAAAAGGAATATCCGTCAGATTTAATGCATTCCGATATACGAGGTTAGTTTGCACCTCGTACGTTATTTGACAATAAAAATAACAATATATAGACTATAACTGGGCCAATATGTCGCCATTCCCCGGACAACAGTACTCTCCGAATATACAGCCGTTCTCACAGCCTGAAGACCTTCAGCCCTTAAATCCTCCCGCCGGGTTTGATCTCCATCAAAGCAATAATCCGCAAAACTTTCTCCATCCGGAGAGTCAATTGGTACGTCATAACTCCCTATGCACCAAAGGCAGGCTTTTGTGAAAACAGGCTGGGTCGATGAGAAGACGCGGACTCTTTCTCGCGCCTGCCTTTATTTATGTTTCTGCTGGCTGCTGAACTGTATCATTCTAATTTCTTTCAGGCACCATCCTTTACCAGCCATTCCTTATCAACGAGCATTCGCGGACCTTCAAAACAACAATTTCTTTCTCCGTGAGGATCCTGTGAATGCAAAAGTGTATCATGTTTAATAAACTGACAATTCACAGCTCAGAAACATACTCTTTTAGTCAACCAACATACGATTTATCTCAGACGTCATTTGCCCCGTGAGCCCCTTACCTTCCACATCATGTTCGACCACGTTTTGTGCTGACAAATGTTGGTTTCGAGACCCTATCCCGCCGCATCAACGATGCCCGAATCCCAACCGCCGACGATGACGGCCGCACCGTCATATTTCCCTTCCGGTTCCGCTGGCGGCGGATCGCCGGGACCAGGACCTGGGCCGGAAAACCAAGTACGGGTGATCAGCTCACGACCCAAACCCCAGTGTTGGGATCACGGCTGCAACGGGCGCGAGTTTTCTACTTTTAGCAATCTGCTGCGCCACCAGCGCGAGCGGTCCGGGGCGGCCGCCAAAGTGGAATGCCAGTATTGCGGCGCAGTCTTTACGCGCACGACGGCTAGAAACATGCACATTGCTCAGGGAAAGTGCAAGGGTAGGGGTTCTGTGGACTGACTGACGAGACAAACCGAATGGCTGAACAATGAAGGGTATGAGTCACTTGATGATGTTGGGTACCTACGCAGTAATCTTACTACTTTATAATCTCGCGCTATAAGGTTGAAGGTATTTGCTTAATTTAACCATGCATGCATGTATGTATGATATCCTCGTCTATAAAGTACATCGAGGAAGAACTTTAATATATCCTTGTCTGGAATGTATAGCATCAGCATTTCCAGTTATCGGTACCCTAAAAGTATAATTTTATATGAAATTCGAAGAACAACTTCCATTCTCCAGATTAGCTCCGTAGAAGACAAATGTCTCGGTCATGACATTGGTGTGGGTGGGAGGTGATGGAAACGACATGGAGAATACAGATGATTCCAAGGATATCAAGAATGCTGCGCCGCATAACTCTAAGAAACCTTAATCCTTGGCTGACGTGCTTGTAGACAACTAAGTACTAGTGCAGCTTTAATGCAACATACCTACCTGGCGCGCTGATAGCATCTTTGAGTCAGTCAGTACAGTACGGCAGTATCCATGCATCTACTACTCCGTAGTAGATAGCGTAGGTAGGTACTACCTAAGTAGGTTTGTTAGTATCCAACTGCCAATATCCCCTTATTCCCGGTAAATAATAACTCGATTGACTCAGTCCGGGACTCGTTGTTAGGCTGACCGTGGCTGATGCCGGAGGCCTGGCTGCTGCCTGATGTGACGCGATGCATCGGCGGTTGGATGTTGTGTTAGTTATATGACGTGTTGAGTAAGCAACGTATGACCTGGAGGCTGGCGCTTGCGATATGCTCCGAGTTCATATGCTATGGGGTCGTTGGCGTGGTCACCTGGGAGCTGATATTAGTGCCTAATTAAGTATATAGTAAAGTGAACTGGAAGTAGGGCTGTGATAAGCCCGTTTGTTTAAGTTAGATGTGGACGAAGATGTACTGTATCTTATCATTGGACGCGGCTGATGCGTGTTGCATTTCCGGTACCTACTGAGGGCCGTATGTTCTTAGGAACAAAGGCTTTGTCTAAGCCACAATGAGGGGACAGAAAGCTGATTTGATCACCTTGTTAGTACTCCGTACTGTGTATACCTGGTAGTAGTAGTACATACTTGCTACTTAAGAGGAGGCTGGTTCAAACTTCAACGCCTCGGCCTTCAAAATTTGATTCAGGATTTGAGACCTCTTATTGCGTAGCCTGACTGATCATTGTGATTTGCTTCCTTAAAAAATAAAAAATAAAATTATTTAGCATTGCTCTGTACAACGTTCGGAGTTAACGGAGTTTGGAAACGCACTTGCGTGTGGCAGCAGGTGATCTCTGCCTCAGGCTGCCAAAGGCATGGTCAATCGCTTACGTCATCGGGGGTGTCTGCCGGTCATCTGACTTGCTTGGCATGAGTATGACTCGACCACGTTGGTCGTTGCAGCGTAGAGCCTCATCGACGTGGTCATCCCTCTGTGCCCATTTATATTCAGGAACCGGCAGCCAGTCTTTCTTTCTTTCCTACAATGCTGTCTTGTTCCTGAAAATATCCGTTTCATAAAGTTCTTTCTGCGGACAGAGGGCCTAGAACATTGACCTATCATACGGGACGCTGCTGAACGGGTTCTCCCCAACATCATTACTACTGACGTCTTTTGTTTCAAAATGAATCGGCCATTTTGCCGGCCTCTCAAATTCAATCGATATTGCACAAAAATTCTGTTATTAGGGCCCTTACGTGTTCCTCGGCATTCCGTATCAGCATTGCAAACGCGGCCGTCATTGCGGCGCTGAAAGCAAAGTTGCTTAAGGCTTAACCTCGCCCTGGGAAGAAGGAAAATTGACCATTTAGACTGCCTTTTTATATTAAATACTTGAGTGTCAACATTACAATGGCCTCAATTTTCACATACGATCCCGATCCTCCAAGGGTCTCTTCGCCATGGTCGACCTCAAGTTCGTCGACACCTCAGCTTGCTGCTGCCGGCAGTCGAGGCGTGGTCACCCGCAGTCAAACAAATACCTCCTCAGAGTCGGGTGACGTCTACCATTTGTCCGATTACGGCATCACGAAGCTGGACCCTGAGCCCCAGGAGGGCCCCACCGAGTACAAGCTGCATCTGCTTCTGCGCCCCCGGAGGCTGTATACGTCAATGTCCACTGGGCATCTCGTCGCTGGATCGTATCACTCGAGATCGAGCTTGCCCACGCCTGGTTCATTTCAAGGCAGCGCCGAAGCGAGCCCCAGGCCTCCGCAGGTCCCATCAAGCCAGAGCCGCCAGCAGCGGCTGCAACAGCTCACGACGCAGTTGCTGTGGCGCTTGCAGCAGTCCTCGCCGTTTCACTCGTCTTCCACTGCGAATCTTGTGTTGCCTGTGCTTCCTGAGGCGACGCCCAGACTGGGCGTGCCAAACAAGCCAGCTCGCCTATTACCTGGACTCGAGGAGAGTCAGGGAGCTCTCTACGAGATCGGCGTTGCTGACGATGGTACCTTCGTCGGTCTTACCGAAGATGAGCTCGAGGAGAGTTTGACCAACCTACGGGCGATGGCGGCAAGCTTGGGGTGCAAGGTCGAGGTCCTCCGTAAGGTAATTGTCGGAAACTGCGAGTGGACTGAGGATCTGCATCTTGACGAAGGTGAACCTGCCAAGGTTCATGCTGAGAATCTTTGGGTCGCAGAGGCTCTGGTGAGCCCGGACCTGGAGTATTACAACTCTTCCAGTTCAAAGGAAGAATTCAAGCTGCAAAATCTGGACGGACAGCCGACCGATGTCAGCAAGGAAACTCTTGTGGAAGATGACTGTTCCCGTACCGAGCAGATTCGTATCTCCTTTGTTGGACCTAGTGCCGCGGGCAAGTCGTCTCTCTTGGGTACTTTGACGACGTCCTCTCTTGACAACGGGCGAGGAAAAAGCAGACTTAGTCTTCTCAAACACCGGCATGAAATATCGTCGGGTATTACCAGCTCTGTGGCTCAGGAGCTGATCGGATACGGTCCCAGCGTTGAAACCCCTACGGGCGATATTGATGTGATCAATTATGCATCTGGAAACGTCGCGGCGTGGAATGATATCCACGCAGCTTCGGAAAGTGGACGTCTCGCATTCATGTCCGACCTGCCCGGCGTGACGCGGTATGTGAAATCGACCGTGCGAGGGCTGGTGAGCTGGGCTCCCCACTATGTCATTCTTTGCGTTCCAGCGAACTGCTGTGGGGAAGAAGTCCCTCAGGCCCCCGGGGCTGGTGCGGAACAAACCCCCGAAATTGATCTCTGCTTGTCGTATCTGGAGCTTTGCATCAAATTGGAGGTTCCAATCTTGCTGGCTATAACTAAATTAGACCTCGCGTCCCGTTCTGGCCTGAAGCAGACTCTCACAAGGGTCCTATCAGCGCTCAAAGCTGCAGGCAAAAAACCGCACATGCTCCCTGTTACAGCAGGGACAGCTGAAAAGACCAGGGATCTGCAGCGAATAACGGCAGCCGATGCTCTAGAAGTAAAGAAAGCCATTGAGACCGCCGACGGGGACTGGCCTCGCACCGTACCGATAATCCTCACCAGCGCTGTCGAAGGCTTTGGTATCGGAAAGTTACATGCATTCATTCGATTTCTTCCCATACCCAGAAGACCCCCCGCGAGATCTATACGCCCACATGAGGGTGCCTCGTCTCAACATGTTCCTACGGATCTGTTTGATATCGATGAGGTGTTTGCGATACCCCCATCAAAAGTCTACTCGACGTCAACCGAAAGGACACAGGAGGAGAATAGAGGTGTTGTTCTATGCGGACTTGTCCGCTACGGAAAGATATCTATCGGTGACGAACTGGTGGTAGGCCCTCTTTCGATTGATCCACGCACAGACGATGGTGGCCCTCAACCAGCGCACAGGAGCAGGGCATTAAATGGCTCTGATCATCGTACAAGCAGTCCGCCACGGCCCGCTTCATTCCGGAGCAGACCGCCGTCTGGAGAGTTCTCGTCGTGTTTTCAGGGATTACTTTCCGGTAAATCGCAGTCACAAGTCCATGGAGCATGGCTGCGCGTCCGCGTCGTCAGTGTCAGGAATCTACGATTACCAGTGAGGACACTTTTGGAAGATCAAGTTGGTACAATTGGCGTCGAACCGGTCTCGTCAGCTGCAGGAGAAGATCCTCCTTGCCTTTCTAGGATCAGAAAAGGAATGATTCTGTCCGGGTTTCGGAGGCCGCCTATGCAGAAACCCTCGGATTCAATTCCAATTCCTCTCCTTCCGTCATTTTGCGTTGGATTTACAGCAATTTTCCCGCCCAGCGCACTGTCTCCGCCTTCAGTCCTGGGTGGAAATGTGATAATCTACACAGCTAGCATCCGTACCGCTGCCAGGGTGATCTCGTCACCACCGTCGCAACAGTCACCTCCAGAGCCCGGTTTCTTCAGCTTCGACGACGGTGATGACGTTGATAGACAAGGGCACAATGACGGTTTCCCATGCCGAACTAGCGTGGAACACAACAGAGCTCAAGTTCACGAGGACATCAAACTTACGTTCTCGTTCGTTTCCACCACTGAATGGATGGAGGTCGGCTCCCAAGTTCTTATCATGCCAAGTGCCGCGACATCGCCTGCCGCTGGCGGGTCTTTGTCTGGCCTTGAGGGATTTGTTGGAAGGATCTGTGACGTCTGGATGGATGAGGAGGCTAGGGAGAAGTAAATGGCTGCATTTCTGGTTGAATTCCTAAGGCGTTTTGTTTTCAACTTTCGTCGATTGGAACGACCCATGTTGCTCCGTCCAAGTGAGCAGAGACTACAGTGTTATCATGATGCAGTCACATGTGTCTCATGCATAATATTCTCAGGGGATCTTTGCATTGCAGTGTTAATAAGCATATACACTACTGTAATTTCTCATGTTCTTGAAGGCATCCTAAATAGGAAAGTATAAGATCGGCACTAGTCACTGTATATCAATGAATACTGATCACTATGCAATATTCGTGGTATGGGTGTCTGGCTAAATAGTATCCTTTTGCCTCGAATCTAAAGGCTTCTTTTTTTGTCGTAGGATGTTGAGTCTTCCCCTCGTGGAGGCCGATTATCTAAGGCAACGCCAAGCACGTGCAGTCCGGGGAAGCGCTGCGGGGACCGCCGTTGAGTTGTTTGGAACGTGATGCCTCTGCCAGCTGCCCACGTTGGACTGGCAATTCTCATTATTATTGCGACCCTTTTGAGCTTCTCCTTTCGGAGATATGGTATGACACCTACGGGGTGGTTGGCTGGGCTCGTGATGGGACCATTCACTTGTGCGTGCCATCGGACCACTGACCCTTACCCCATTCGGCGCTCTGGCTGAGCTCGTCGTCCATGTCTGGCAACCACAGCATCACTCCAGCTTGTCGCAAAGGAATACGGATCTTTTCGGGACGACATGGCTCTCAGCAACTTTGACACGGATTTTGCGCTCAGCGCAGAGTCAGAAAACACGTCAGATGATGATGAATCTGTCTCCTGCGACGAAAGCCCTACGTCCCCCAGCTGTGAACATGGCTCCGCCGCACCTGAGCAGTCCAACGCGGGGCATGATGCTTCACCGGTACCGTTGGAAACTAAAGCCATCTCCAAAAGCCCAGCAGTCCAATGCAACCAGAGCGAGAAAGGAGGCTCTCCGGGGACCCAGGCGAAACGGCCTCTGCGGTTACTTGATCTCCCTGTCGACATCCTGAAGGAGATCGTCAAGGAGGCAAGCCAAAGTATGCCGTTATATTAAGAGATGCTGACCTTGAGCAGATCACGCATACGAACGATCTGTGCTCTCTGGCCCTTACCTGCTCTGCGCTGCATGCGCTTGCCATCCCTCACATGTATTCGCGATTTGACATTGTCTGGCCAGACAGCGTGTCTGCTTCGGATCAGCCTGCTGGGGTCGACGCCCTTTCGTATGGCCTCGCGACCCTGGTTATGGGCGAGGATATCTTCCGGGAAACTCCTCACCGTCCGTCGCGCAGCCCGTGCCCCCATTGCGGTTGCAATAACAGCTCCCACCACTCTGGCGCGCCAAGGTTATCTGAAGCAGGCGGGGTTAGAAAGCTACGACGGGGGAATTACTTTGCTCAGTATACGCGAAAGTTTTCGGTGGGGAATGGTCCACTGCTCTGGGTGCAGGAATATTCGATCACGAAGGAGACTGGCAAGATGCTGGGGACTCTGGTTGCACTGGCGGTCGCCAGGATGGTGAACCTGGAATCATTTATCTGGGATATGCCGACGGGAGTTTTGCGGGACGTCTGGATCGCCCTTGCTTCGTTGGCTGATCGACCTGGACACGAATGTCGATTGGAACGCGTCTGGGTGCGATGGCATGACAATTCTGACAATGCCTCCGCGCATCCCGCTCCGCCGCCAGCCATTATTCCGGGTGTTGCAACAGCTTCTAATCTGTCTTCAAATGGGACGAACTCTTCGTCGCCTGCCGCCCAGCCGCAGTCTTTGTATCAGCGGTATGGTCATGTTGAATATCCAACATTATCGATATTGCCGCCCCTGAAGAGCCTAAGCATCTTGGATATAGACGAACCGTCTTACCTTGAGGAAATGGGCGTGCTTATCGAACGTTCGCGTGATCGGCTCCGGGAGTTACGGATAGGGATTTCTCTCAAGGCTTACCTGGCCGATTGGCTGAGACCGCTGGAGGACAAATCGTCAGATCCAGATCCATTATTGACAGGAAGCAATTACCCTGGCTGGCCCAGACAAGGAGGAGTACTTGATATCCTTCTAAGCAAAGGGAACGGTGAGCATTCACATGGAAATTCAGTCTCTGCCTCCGTCCAACGGCAAGTTGATAGCCAGAATTCCGGTGAGCAAATGTTGGAGCAAACTGATGCTTCAACCGGTCCGACTCAGGGTGTGCTCAACGCCGATGGACAGTCCTCACAATTCTTGGAAGACATGCCTCCTCCTCCTGATCAAAATCTTGGTTCTGTCAGTATTCAAGGCTCCGGAGACTCAGTTACTGCGCATGCAATTGGGCAATCGGAATCATTGCCGAATGGTATCAAATCCCAGTCAAATTCCCCAGCAAGGACGCATAAAACACGCTCCACTGCTCCAGGATCAAACTCCGAGTCGCACCGTCGGAGGTTGAAACTTGAAGTCTTGGAATTGGAACGTGTCTTTCTTTCTGTCCCGACAATTCTGAAGGCTCTGGATTGGTGCAAACTCACCAGTCTCACGCTACTGCGCTGTGAAAACCATGAGAAGCTCTGGAAGGCCCTTCGCCGGCAGTACGCACCTTCTAAGCAGTCGCGCTCCACATCGAGAAAAACATCGAGACAAGACGAGAAGAGCAAAGGGCAAGGTGATGCTTCTTCATCAGTTAATTATCCCTTGAAGATCAAGTGTCTACATACTGATACAGTCTCTACTCATCTCGTATTGTTTCTCAAAGACGCGCTCGCTCCGAACAGTTTGGAAAATTTGTTCTTGCAAGAGAGAGCGTTGTATGACTCGATTGTCACGATCGACGCAATATACCGACACGTGATTCGCAGGCATCGAGCGAGTCTGAGGAAGATATTGATTGACAGCACCGAAAAGAGTCAAACTGGTCATGAGGTTTCAAATAGTCATTGGCGAAGGTGGATGTTCACCAGGGAGATGATATCGTTTGTGACTAGTGGGCGGATGCCACAGCTTCGTGAGCTTGGGATGGCCATACACTACAAAGATTGGGTAAGCCTGTCATAATATCTTTTCTCCATATGCTCAAGGCTGACTATAAAACCAGCACTACTTTCTACAGAGATTGCCGAATATCCCACATCTACGGGCTCTCTATCTACCGAACGTCGATAAACAAGCCCATGTGGATCCGAAGGAACTAGCCCTTCAGATCCTGGACATTGTCACCCTACGACCAGAGATCGAACTCTGCTACATAGGGATCCAGAAAAAGTGCTATGAGATCCTTGAGGACCGGATTCCTGGAAAGAAAAATGCCTTCAATGACATGGATGATTCCCAAGACGAACTGCTTCCCGCATCGGGCGATCAAAACGACCCAGAAGCGGACGATGATGAGGATGAGGATGGTGATGACGTCAACAGCAATGACGATGACTCTGATATCTTCAACAACACAGGCGACAATTATTCTGATGAAGATGATGTCAGCTTGGACTGCGGAAAACCGAAAGTTGAGTTTCGGCTTCGAGAGATTCTTTTCTACGACGACAAAATTTCCATATTCAAGGCTCGACATGGAGAGTTATGATAGTTGAATTGAATCCATTGTGATGAGCAGACTTCAGGCAGTTGGCGGAAAATTATGTGGGGTGACCAGATTGGCGTTTTATGTGATGATGATCCTTTCTGAGATACCATCGAGCAATGCCTTCGAATGAATGAATTAAGCAGAGCTTAGATAAATAAATGATACAGGTGATTTCAGAAATCCAGTAACTATGGTGATTGTCAGACATAAGCTGTTAGACTAAGAGGAATTGCTGAGTACGGAGAAGTAGTAAAGAAGATAGTCGACGGTCGACTCCATGTAACCTATCACGTGAATCCGCGAATGTGGAGTGAAGCT
>JGI26055J44792_1000202_pt1 | contig 13619 bp, 20 predicted proteins | sample HigsolmetaGSP17D_FD_44792 | JGI IMG/M metagenome (IMG submission 44792)
CAGCCCTCTCCAAGTCTGACATGTTCGATTTTCTAATCGATATAGTACCACGTGAGGAGGCCACATCGCATGCAAAACGATCCAGCCAGACCACTGGGGCTACCGCGACTTCCGCGGCTTCCACCAATACAGGATCAGGTCAACTCCCGCCTTCTCAGCCTAGCGTTCAACATACGCAACATCACATGGCTCCGCCAGACTATGGGTCGTTGGGGCAACACGCAATGCCACAGGAGCAGGATTATCGACCTCAACCAGCGATGTACCCTGGAACGGTGCAGTCTGATCCAGCTGCGGCATATGGGCAACCTCAGCCACAGATGTTTGAAGGGATGTATGCTGCATACCCGCACATACCGCCGCAACAGGTATGACTCCACCTATTCTCATGCGAATATCTTTTGTCTCGAATCTGCAATTCGATTTGCCCCGAACCTTCTATTTTGGCACAGTGACTAACCAAAATTCATTCCGCTGAAAAGTGAGCGACGCAGATGTGTTCAGTTGGTTAGCGCTCTCAAACGACAACGCATCACCTAGCTCACTACGGTAGGCATGATAGCGGTGAGGCTGATGTTGATGCAATGGGCGAAAGGAATTATGAAGTTGTTGACGAGAAGCAGCATTTGAAGATTTCGATGTTTTAATGGCCTGAGATTAGCAAGTCGGGTGAATAACACTTATTATTACCAATTCGGGCTGCTTTAGCCTCGAACGAAAAAGCAGTAATACGTTATTCTAAGCGCTTCACTCCGATAAGCTGTTCTCCCCTAAGATTTCATTCCGAACCTAGAAGACAGCGCTGCAAATTTATCCGTTTTTGCAGGGCTTTGAACAGTGCGTGTTAACCTAGATGATTGTTAGCGAAGACATGTAACTCCTTCGAGCACCAGGACGTACTTTTCCAATAAAATAGGACCATTTATGGCATCTACACGTCCATACTTCTTGTTCCGTATTGAGATGTCGTAGAATTCATCTGTATTCTCTGCCTGCATCAGATGCACCGTCTGCTGGAGCTCATCAAGGTTTTCTCGCAGGATCGGCACACCAAGGCTGTCGACGAATTTCGTAAGATATTCGACATCCTTCGCTAGCGCTGCAACCCCATTCGGGTTAATTTTTTTGACCTCTGGAGAAAGGGGCAGCGCCTATAATGTCGAGTTAGCATTCTATAAGCACAATCTCCACATGGGAGGCACCCATACAAGGATCATGTTGGCAGCATGACTTAGTGCGTCGAAATAAATGAGCTCCTTGATTTCTGTTGGTAGGCCAAGCAAGGTCGAGTTCATTATATTCGACAAAAACCGAGTGAGCGTCTGCATATAGTTACTGGGCTCTGTCGGTTGCGTAGGTGCCATCCAGTCGTATTCTGCAGTTTCAATGAGATCATCGATTTTCGAGTTGACCACTTCGAAGATACGTTTCTCAGCAGCTTTTTTGTTACTTCTGAACTTCTCTGTTGCGTTTAAAGTTATCGGCCCTGCTGTCGAGTTTTGTGATCGTGCGGCCGCAAGAAGAACCTCAAGTTCCCGGCAGGCTAACTCGAAATGCTCCAGATTTATGAGTATCTGAACTATCTGGCCCAAATATTGAGAGCTAAGACGTTCGACAAGAGTTTCACAGACTTTGTCTGAAAGAAGTTCATCCAAGGCCTGGTCTTTGTCAATGCTTGCAGTTAAACGTATCCCATAATCGAGCACTCACATTCTTCAATGTCTCGTCGATTACATCGGGATGCGGGAAATCGTCATTGGAAAAGAAATAGAATTGGTTCAAGAAATTCCGGATGTCGATGCAACACAACGGATACATTTGCGAGAATGGTAGTACGCAAGGGAAACTAAGACATTAGCATGGAATGAACTGGTATGTAAAAGGGTAATACACTAACACTTGCTCTTCTCGTGGTTTCTCAGGCGTATACCAACTGACGTTGAGAACCTTATCAAACTCCTCAAGATTCTGGATTGGCATGGGCATGTAATCGTCTGTAGATACAATCTGCATTATTTATCAGTACCAAAAGTCGTAACAAGGAAGACTCTAATCTCACTTCCTGGAAATCATCACTGAACCGCTTTTTAAGCAGCTCAGCATATTTCTCGAACAGGGTTAACAGGAGATTGTCAAAAACGCCAACTGGAAAATTCCATGTCTGTTAATGGGTTGTGAGTTTTTATTCTTGTACATAGGTCTAGGAATGAGAGTTACTCACGTCCATAGCTTGCATAAATAATGCAATGAGATTTTTGATTTTTAAAAGACTCTCCGCGTTATCAACTTCGTGGAGTGCTTTAGAGATTAAGCTGACAGCGGTTTGACACATTGAATCCCAGAGCTCGTCAACCTATTTGCACCACATGTGTGAGCATGATTCTGCTCATCCAGGGAGAGTATGATAAGAGATGGGCGGGTTGTGACATACATCAACAGGAGACCTCAAGTCCGGGACCTTTTTCATCGTCGACCGTTCCACGATAGCAAAACCCGTCATCTCCTCAAGTAAAGTATGTAAGCTGGCACCATCTTCGTCGACGAGGGTTATAGATGACGGAAGTAAGAGTTCCTTCTGCCGTCTTCTCGTGTTTGCATATTCAACCCTGAATTTCTCCATCTGACCAAGCGACTGGTGGATATGTAGGCATTCAAACAGCGGAGTGAAGTCAACCTGAAGTTCATCATTTTGAAGCAAATCATATTCCTCGTGCTCATCCGAAACAAGCTCAATCGCAGAGTTTAGCTTGAATTGTCCAAGATAGGGAATCTTTTCTGCTCTCTCTTTCTGTCTCGTCTTTCGGAGGTCTGTGTGGTAGAGCGCTATCTCTCCAAGATACTGCGACATCTCACGAATGCGATAGAGCCATGTATTCAAATCTGACATGACCGCTTCAGCGATAGCTCTCTGTGTTGCAGGGACAGACCGCTGGATCATTTCAGCGATTTTGTACTGCGTCACACCCTTCAGATGGACATTCTGCAACTCGTCGAGAGCTCGCAGTGCAGCATAATGATTCTTTTTCGCCAGGAGATCATGCACCTGATTTGCCAGGCGCAAAACTTCGAGACAGTCCTGCAGAGCGCGGGATGTCTCATCAATGTTTTGCCGGTGTCTTCGTGATTCTACTAAAGCCTTCTTCTGCTCGGCTAGTCGTTCTGTACTCGCTTGTATGGACTGATTGAGGTCCAGTATCTCTGAGGTCAAACTGACGGTCCCTTCCCGGATACGAAGAAGCTGGTTGACTGAGGTGACGAACTCCTGGTGATTCGTACTACACATACTCTCTATCTCGGCTTCCTTCTCTTCTGCAAACTTCGATAACGATTGTAGCAGTTGCGAGGTACGATTTCCATAGCTATAATCTCGAATGGAAGGGATTAATTGGTCAAGGTAGTCTGTATCGGACGGCGAGATGATAATCTGTATCAAAGCAAGCAGTTAGATTTTGACACCACATTGCCAGAGAAAATCGCCTGCTACTGACCTGGTTTAGGACATATGAAGGGTCGTTGCGAACAGGAACTGCGGAAGGCATTTTGAAAACTATTGCGTATTGAAAAAGAGGTCAGGAGAAAAGGCGGTGCCGATAGGACGGCAATGAAGCTCGATGATCCGATTTCTACTGTACTGCAATGATCGACCAATCAGAGAGGAATCAGATTATCAGTTTCCAATTTGATTCAACCGCGTAGTGCATAGGTGGCCTCCAGGGCTGAGCCAGTTGCTTGGAAATGGTACTCCGTAGAGTTGGTTCCGGTGGCGGCAAGAGGAACCAAGGGGACGTCAAATAACAGAATGGGCTTTCAAAGTTAAAATCCAAGAAATAACCCTGAAAATGATAATTACCTAGGTGCCTTGCGCAGGTAGGTAAGTCTAACTGCCTGATAAACGATTAGTAAATAACCATCGCTCTTTACTCCGTACGGGGCACGGAGTAGGCTGGTTGCATGTTGTTGTTAGGCAATTATTATTAAGGACAGGGCACACTTATGTAACCTACTAAGGGAGGTAGGTAAGGAGCTAGCGTGACACTAAGCACTTCCACCTTAGCCAGTCAGTGTACGGAGTACGGAGTAGTAGGTACAGTACAGCATGACCAAAAAATGCCGGTGCAGTTTTATTTCTGCCTTGGTGCCTTTGAGGCTATTGAAATACCCACAGTACACGGAGATCTAGAGGCCTGGGGATTTCATCATTCCACCTTCCTAACCAGCCTGCGAACCAGGAAGGAAAGGAAGCAACTCAACAACGAACACCACGGTCTTCGATTGTCCTTGTGAAATTTATTCAAACCTCAAATGCCTTGCTCCCACTTTGACTTCTAATTCGGCAGCCGTCAACTGCAGCCTATCCGTACAAGAAATTGAGGCTCCCAGCTCCACACTTCATGCTTCTCCTGATGGCACCCATCTAATCTAAGGCTTTGCTTTTTCCGTGTTACTTTTTAGTCATACTTTCCTTGTTCCTTCTGATACCCCTTCTACGTGCAGAAGTGATTGTCATTTCCCTTATGAGAACCATTGATAGTCTTACGATACCCTCTTTCTGTCATGCAATTTATTACACTCCAGAAGGGTTTCAAAAGAAAGTAAGCTTGACTACAGCTCAATGGAATCCTATTTTTCTGTTTCATACTCAGTTGTTTGTAATGTTACATTACAGCAGTGGGTGTTGTCTAATTATTATGCCTGATGTTCTGGTGTGCTTGACCTGTGTGATTAACCATTGATACCTGCTTTGGTGTATGAGACCTTAAGGTTAGCAGAGCGGGTGTGGAAGTTGGAAGCCTGTCTTGTGGAGTGTGGTCTGCATTTCTAGATATGTCCAGGTATGGACCAGGACATATTCTGCGATATAGGGCTCTATTGAAACTGCAAGAAATACCTGTTTATACATCCTTATATGCCTAAGAAACCGTTGCTTAGCTTGACTAAGAGCAGATTCTATTGCGGCATCAACCGGGCCTCTTCTTTCTGACCTCTTGCTTCAGAAGTGAAGACAAGGAGCACTGTCAACTCTGCTTTGCAGATGTAGACTGTCCGTTTCCCTCCCCTCCCAGTCACTGGGCAGCCCATCGCCTTCACCCCGCTCCGCTCTGGACTCACAGACTGGGACAGTGGATGTGACCGCTGCCTGGCTCACGTAACAGTGCAACGTAACGGCGGCGTCTGGTCCCAGGCTTCTTCTCTCACTTGCTCACTCTTCCCAGTTTCCATGTGTTTCCTGACATAAACAACTTTTCTTGGAGTCTCTCCTTTCTCTCCCCTCTTCATTCTTCTTTTCGCCTACTCCTTCAGTTGCTCCAAGAACATCGCTTTTCTTCTCGTTTTCAGTCAGGAATTACTCTATCGTCTGTTGAGTATATCTCAGCCTGCCTTTTCCTTCCTATTTGCTCCAGCGGTGGGATTACAGCCACTGGCCCTCGGTCTTTCGTCTTTTGTACTGTTCTTTCGATCTCTATAGGAGATTCAAATCATCACCCGGCAGGATGAGGGTCAATGATTCTTCCCACCTAACCAGTAGTCCTCACTCTTCGAACGGGGCTGTATCTCGCCATGGTTCCCCGGATACCAAACTTACCGCGTTCTCCCCCGAGGACGTGCGATCCAAGGGTCACACTGAGTCCATCATCGACGCCCCGGGGAATGACGAGGACCTTCGCGGATTCTATCCTGCGTAATTATTAGAGAGTCTCATCTGGCTGTTCATTCTAAACCTGCTAACTGTATTCAGGACTGGGCCCGATCCATTTCTCGCACCGCCTGGCTCCTCTGGTCGCGTCCAGCTCTCGCCAACAGCGTCCAGCTTTACGCCTGTCGGTATGAACGCCCCTGTGACTGGTGGCGGTTCTGCTTGCCCTTCAGCTTCCACCATCTCTGGAGTGGGCTATCTCGCTGCTAACTCTGAGCCTGATACTCACACACTTGGGAACGAGTATATCAAGCTTCCCGACCAGAATGCGTCGGACTTTGGTCCGATCGGGAAAACGAGATTCGTCAAGGAAGGCTTGTCTCCATCACCAATTACTATCGGCCAGTATGACTGTGACAGACGCAGTCGCGCTTTTGTCATTGAAGATGTCCCGACCAGCCTGTCCTATTTGACTTTGGCAGGGTTTTTCAATGTAAGTATTTCTCGTGTGGTTTTTGAATAACTTTATTATATCATGCTGCTGACATCAAAAGCGTCGCGAGTTTGGCACTCTTAAGGGTCCTATACTTTCCGATCTTAATTCCAAGGGTAAGATCTACGTTGCCTTTACCGACAGCCGTGAGGCAAAGAATGCGATGGAGAAGATACAGCATCTTCGTCCTGAGTGGCGTGTCCTTCCCCTTACAGCCAAGGAATACGCACAGCATTCTGAGACCTCAATTCCTGGCCAGACATCGGACTTTGAGGGTCAGATATTCGTTTCCGTCTATTACGATAGCCGCAACCCGAGCCTCGACGAGAATGCCATTGCTCGTTCGGTCAAGGATCTGGCAGAAACATTCGGTGATGTTAAGACCTTCAATACCTTACCTACCGGACAGGAGAACGTCAGTGATTTCCACGTTGAATTTTTCGATACCCGCGACGCTGAAAACGCTGTAACCACTCTCAACGGAACTTCTGTTGACGTAAGTTATTAGAGTACATCTTTTCTGACACGCCTTGTCTGGTAGCTGATCCGAAGCCGCAAGAACTGTATTCTCGAGGTAAAACATTACAAGCCAGATGTGGAGAGTCCCTCGGACGCCCGCTGCGCAGGTTCTTCTCCATTGAAAGGGCCCTCTCCTCATCACAAGACTCCATATGGTCGTTTATACGCTTCTGCTTCGTTCGCTGGAATCACTCACAGCCCCTATCTTGAACTGAGCCCTACTGGTCGCTCAACTGTCCCTCGCGGTGAACGCGTCGGTCTCATGGATTGGTTGTCGAAGTCCGAAGAGAGACTCGTTTTCCCACCTCGGCGGGAATTCAATCGCTATTCCGATCCACGTTCGAGTAACCAAAACTTCGTCGATACCGAACGGATTCGCCGTGGTCTGGATGTCCGCACCACGGTTCGTTCTTTGCATTATCATAATGGAAAATGCTAGCCACTAATAATGGTCGTGCAGATCATGCTTCGTAACATTCCAAACAAAATTGACCAGGTAAATCCAATCTATAACGCAGGGTAAAACCGGCGAGATGTCTGATTTCGTTAGGCTATGCTCAAGGAAATTGTCGACGAAACGAGCCATGGGAAGTATGATTTCATGTATCTGCGCATTGGTACGATGATCCAAGATGACAGCCCCAAGTAAATGGAAATTCTGGCTAACATGATACTATGTAGACTTTGCGAATAACTGCAAGTTGGTAGCCTTCCCCGCAAGTGCATGCCCCAATGCTAATAAGGACTGCCGAGTTAGCGTCGGTTATGCTTTCATCAACTTCGAAGATGTGAGTCTCATGACTTATTGGTACTTGAAGTCTTATTCTGACGCCTCACAAGCCGATCGACATAATCGATGTGAGCTGGTATGATCCATTTTCCCGAGCTGGTGGACTAACCAGCGTCTAGTTTGTCAACGCGCGAGCTGGTCGTACCTGGTACGAGTGATATCTGGAATTCATACTTCCTCCCACAGCTGACAGCTATGTAAAGGAATTGCTTCAACAGTGACAAAGTAGCGGAGGTATCGTATGCCAGTGAGTATTACATTGCGCCCTGCACTACCTGCGTCATGTTCTGAGTTTTGCGCGTAGCCATTCAAGGGAAGGATTGCCTGGTACAGAAATTTCGGAACAGCTCTGTGATGCTAGAACATCCTTCTTTCCGTCCAAAGGTGACTTCTTTCTTGGTTTGTTCGCTAGGAAAAGATTCCTAAATCTTGGCAGATCTTCCATACTGGTACTGGCCCGCTCGCGGGCACTGAGGATCGGTTCCCTGGACCAGACAATCCTTCTAAGATGCGTCGCAGTGTCGAGAACGCTGAGCACGTTGGTGAGTGGTTAATATATACCATATTAGCGGCTCTCTTAACTCAGAGACTCTTTTTTTTGCTAGGTCTATTTGCGCCACGGGTTGGTCAGCAGTACCGTGACGAGCAACGCCGCCGCCGTTCTCAGTATGATCGTGGAACGACCGCTGCCGAGCGCGAAATTGTCTATGTTCGGACCTGCACTCCGAGACGTTCGGCTGCAATGAACGGCTTTAGAAGCGCTCCATGCACCCTTCCCTCCATGAAGTCATGGTGTGATCCGCAGATCTCTCCATGCGGTCCCAGGTCTTCCTAAGCCTTGAAGCTCGAATGCATTTATGACGAGAATTGACGAACTTTCAATCTCGTATAATTGGGGGAAGGAACCTAGCCGCTAAGCTGAATAATTCTTCAAACGGCTGGTTCACTGTTTGTCTCCATTTGATGGCGTTACATGTCTTTGTTTTCTCGTTTAGATCACAATAAGTACGTTGGGAGGCAGCCAAACTGTTTGAGCCATGTCAGGAAGCCATTCTATGCCCTGGTCGGCTTGGCTATGGTGTGTCAGATTGAGTCTAATAGTTGGGTTCAACTCAGTTTGGAAGCGCTATTCCAAAGAATCTAGGTGTCTTCTTCCTAGCAGGGCTGTCTTGAGCATCTTTTTTCTTTTCTTTCTCAGAGATAATCTGTGTCTCATGTAGAGACACCAATTGTAACTTACTTTTACCTATGCATGACCAAGTCTAGTGCTTCTTATCCCATCTTTAACTGGCAGGTATGCCTTCTTCTATGCCGGGCAGGAAAATAGGTAGGTGCGTATGTAGGTACCTGCATAGGTAATGAAAATCAACTTCTTAAATCCACCTAGGCGATAGAAATAGAGATAGATCGTTGAATTCTCTTATGTAGTTGTAGGAGGAGGTGGAGGAGCAGGTATTGCAACCATACTCTCAGCAAAAGCTCGGAGAACAGAACCTTCGCGCAACTCGGGTAACAACCCTCCTAGTAGAGCCTGGAGGATGTACTCTTGTATGCAGTACGGAGTACTCGGTGTGCTGTAGCAGGATCCAGGTAGGGACACCTTATGCTAATAGCTTGTTCTACTCAGAAGTGGACCATGAGGCTCATGCCCTACACTCTACTCCGCATCTGTGTAAAAATTAGTTCTTCTTATTCCTTTGAGGCGCAAACGAGGATTCTATTTGTCTGTTAGATAATTACAATATGTGAATTTGTTATAACTTCAATTTTGTGTCTCAAGGATGGTGTACCCTGATTAGTAAGGTAGGTCCACAGGTCCCAGTCTCCTACTAGTAGATCTGGTCCTGTAGATCATGCCGTAGAGGTAGTTTCCGTACCAAGCTTTCAAAAAGAGCACCAGGGACCTTTGACCTCGCCGGAATTACATGCAAGTTCGAAACAACTTGACCTGCTACAAAGCTCTCCTGCGAAGTATTCCTGTTGTCCGTTTATTTTCTATCATATTCGGAATTCCGAAGATAGAGCAAAAAAAAGTTTGCATTTCGAGAAAGGGGAACTGTTTTCGCCTCTCTGGCGTCATCTGATTCATCACAAATGGACGTTGATGAGATTCGCACCATACATGCCATGCTCCATCTGATTTTCCATCGAAATAAGAATCAACATGGGAAATCCAAGTGGTGGAGATGGTTTTCTATGCTAAAACGCTCAGCTTTTAATATTCTTCTGGCACTCGAGCACAAACAAAGATATGGTCAAAACGAAAACTTCATCAAGTACGAGAGATATCTTGAGAAGCACCTAATTCCAAGATGTTATTTGTATGTTCAACCAAAGACCCTTTCTTTCAACCGTTTTGTCCCTACAACTCCGCTATTGAATTCATATTTGTTCTCCACGCCGACTGACTTTCCCCCTAGTGCGTTCTCGACCGTTGTAGCAGACGGACAATTCTCTACTCTCGGTATCGTACTTCTGGCCGTCCTATCTCGCTTTGCAAGATTAATCGGGATCCAAGTGGAGGCTTCAGATTATTCGTTCGAGGGAGGTGACGCTACGGCATTGCCTAAGGTTGCCACCGCCAACAGCGAGGATCTAGGCGAAGTCGTTCGTCGGACAAGTGATTCCCAAGTACCCGCTGTCCAATCTAACCTACACGAATATTCTAATCCAAGAATCAAGATTGCCGAGATTTCCAAAAGAAAGAAACATAAGTTCGAGGATCAGGTCCCAGGCGTAACCGCACTACATGAAGAAACCGAAAGCTCGAAGAGGCGACGGAAAGCAAACGCCATCGACGATATCTTCAATGCCGTACTTTGAAAATATGGGCTTCGATATTCCTCACTCCAGGCGCATCCTTTGATAATGCGGGAGGCTTGTGTAGATACTATGGACACGAGTACATTGTGCTCTCTTTGATTCTGAGTGGGAGTTTCTTAAGACAGCCACAAGAGAACCTCTCCCAAAACATTTATCACGATGTGATGTGCTCCAGCCCATGCAATGCTATAGAGAAATTTGGGTGAAAAGACAGTCCAGATGAAGAGATGTGTTCTTAAGGCCGTACACGCTACCATCACAGACAACAAAGCCATTGTGACATGGAACGTCAGAAGGGCCAGATGGTTCTGCTTATCCGTCCCGTTCCAGCTTGAGCGAAGAAGGTATGTCATAGATACCCACCATATTGGACCAGCCCAGTTGCTCACGAATGTTAGAATTCCAACAGGAATAACATTATAGCTGGCGAAACCATTGTAAGCGCTCGAGAGGTCAATCGAGGAAATGGCGTTCGATCCACCGAAAGCGAAAAATGTCATGTACTGAGAGAGTAAGGATGTGATAGTGACCTCAATAGCGGTAAGACTCATTGAAGCAAGAATGAACTCCTGCACTCTAAAAACCAAGAACAGCGGGATGTTGGTCGACCTCGACTGTGTCATAAGAAATAAAGTCAAGGTTTCGTGAAAAACATTTGGTGGTCCTATGGCACAAATGTCAGCATCTGGTTAGTTAAAATAGGGTTTCTGATTACCTCTTTTCACAGGACTTCGTCTCCTTTTCAAGTTCATATAGCCTGAAAATGACACAATGGCGGCAATTCCAAAGAAAACGAGCCTCGCATGTGTGATTAATGAAACGCTGTAGAGAATATCTCCGACAGGCCTCAGTATCGAGGAACGGCCAAGAAGTTCGGGAGAGTCTGCTGCTGTAAAGGCCAGCTTGAAGGTGAAAGCTACGCCTGTAACAATGACAGATATCAAACTCCAAAGTATCGCCTGTCCAGAGGTGTACAAGCAGATTACAATTCGCCGGCATGTCTCAGAATATGCCAGGAAAACTAGAACCCACAGCAAGTCTTGATGATGAAGCAGGAAGTCTCGTGCAATATCAGGTTCACCTGAAAACTTCTGGCCGGTCTGGTTCCAGCGTCTCATGACTCGGTAAAGTATTGCGAGCACGACTGCTCTCATTTTGGCGTATGGCACTCTCGCTGAATGACAGTTTGTCCTGTTTTCAAAATTCTTAGAGCTGCAGTAGAATTCCAAGGCTGGCTCGCTTACGATTTCACATGTAGATAGAAGGTCCACCCAGTCAGAATCCAGTACCAGAACTGCTGCTCTTCCTCGACATAGCTACTTGCGAACATCATGCCACTATAGCTCGTCACACAGATGGCTAAGAAGACACCAGGATATCCTGATTTCGAAATTGGACGATAAGCTGCTGAAAGGGCGAACAGAACAGCGATGCAAGCGATAAGTGAACCTAGGTAAAGCCTAGCAATGTCATAATTGCTAGCAGTGCTGCTCATAACTTTCTGCGCGGTTCGTGAGAATCGGAGAAGAGCCGGTTCGATCTCCGGTTGGGTGTGATTGGTATTCTTAGATTCCTCAAGGAGACTCGAGACAGCGTACCAAGCACACTCGAGCTGCTCAATATGGGTCAATGCCGGGGAGTTGCATCGATGAGGTGGTGGTCTTGTATCGAACGCATGCCCTGGGAATGTCGCCTTGACAAGTTCAAGTATCTGCATGGAGTTTTCTAAGAGAATATGTGCCCTCTCAGAGCCTGAAACAGTCACATTCAGCTTAAGAGTCCCTTATCTTTCGCTCCCATTGAAAGCTGAAATCCCTTACCATGGTCCCACATCGTGAGAAATTCCGGGATGAATACACCCAAATTATTCAGAGGAATCGGCACTCCGAGAAGTCCCGCGACTGTCGGTGTGATATCCGATTGTTCAACAGTGCGATAGTATCTGAACTCCTCTGAGGCTTCCACGGGGGAATCGTTGTGCATTTGCTTGCCCTGAAACTTTGGCGATATGAATATAAGGGCAGGTGCAGTCTCTCCCGCGGAAGAACCACCATGGTTTCCTGAATCATTCATACCGTGATCCCCGCATAGAACAAAAAGTGCCGATTGAAGATGCCCTTGTGTTTCCATGGCCGAGTATATATTTTCCACAACAGTATCCATTTCGCGTTGCTTTGGTATCATATGTGGACTTTATATAGGTCAGGTAAACGAAAAAAGCCTATATGTAGACCGATTCGAGTCATACCTCGTGGGGCCGGCTTTATGACCGATATGGTCAAGACCAAGGTAATGCAGGATCATAGCAGTCCAATCGTCCTTCAAGAGTTCTTCAGGAACATGGCGTGTCACGTTATTATCTACTTCTACAAAATCCTGGAGTAATAAGACTTAGCAAGACAGCTACAGAAGGTTTGCTATAGGGTTCAAATACACTAACCGACACGAAGAAGCTCGTAGTTCCATCCGATCTGTCAAACATCCCAGGAAACAGCTTTAGCCAAGTGTCATCTCCAAACATGATAAGCCGTCCCGCTCCTTTAGCCTTCAGCTGGGCCAACCATGAATCTTGGTGGGCAAGGGTCGAGGTGGTGTCTGACTCGGCAATATTCAGAATTGCATCTAGGAAGGATGGGACTGAACCCGTAGTGATCGCCTTCACACGAGGCATAGTGACTGTTGGAGAACTAGCATGGGCCGTAAACGGAAGCGCGGCGCCTGATCGAATCAAGCTGTTACAGTTAGGCTCATGCTTGTGATGAGATATTCAGTCAGTGAGTTTGTAACCGACCTTTGGGTGAACAAGAAGCCTGAGTTATTTGAATAGACGAAATCACTGAGTCTACCGTTAATATGGGACTTCCAGTGATCAATGGTAGTGAGAGCGCAGAACCTTCGTAATGCATCAACCACCATGAATATAATCCTGTCAAAGACTGCTGGTGGTCTAGTACTGATGCTGGACTCATTGAACGTTGCCAGGCCAGGAAGAAAAGGCTTGTAAGGGAAAAATCCAGAAGAGAATATGACTAAGGCGACCGGTATCAGGAGATTGGCGATCAAAATCTCGAGCTTAGATGAAGCGGCCATTCTGTCCTTGATTGATCTATTGAGACAGCTCTGTTCAATGACATCAGCAGATGGTATAACGGATCTGCAGTACCTGAAGGGGAACAACGATAAATCAGCCTATGGGGGATTGGAGCGGCCATGTCGCGGATGAGTTAACTCATCACTACTAAAGATGAACCATCCGTCAACAGCGAACAAACCGTTTGGTGATGAGCTCCAAACGGCTGGGCAGGGCCTGAGTACTGTATCGACACACCGCCTTCCTTTAGAGGTAACTATATAGGAAG
>JGI26055J44792_1000208_pt1 | contig 13465 bp, 13 predicted proteins | sample HigsolmetaGSP17D_FD_44792 | JGI IMG/M metagenome (IMG submission 44792)
ATGCGCAGCACACGAGGAATCACAACGGAGGATGCTGCCGTACCAGGAGCCCTTGTCGGGCTTCATGATCGCCTCGCATCCCTTCAGGTACAGCAGCTGCTCCCAATGGGGAGGCAGGGCTGGTAGAACCTTCTAGAACATTCTGTCGTGGATGTCACGACCCAGGACCTTGATGTACTCACGTCACCTCCCGGCTGCTTGTCGCGCACAGCCCGGATTCAGATAACTCCCCGTCAAGGACTCGAGTCACTGCCACAATACGAGCAGACAAGGGGTTAAATAGGGATATTTGTCGCCTCCTATATCCCGGTTACATCCTCACGAACGTTCCACGTCATTCGAGATACTCGGAACCGGGCTGCCGATCATTATTCGGAGGCCCAAATTAACCTCACCTGACGTTCTCGACGGCCAATTCTTCCCCCCTGACACCGTCTTCTCTCTTCTTTATATCCTGATTGGATCCCCGGGGTTTTCCCTGGTACTTTTCTCTATACGTCGAATTCCCATACGCTCGCACGTAACCCGACAAGATGGTTGCGGAAACGAAACTCTACGATGCACTGGGCATCAGACCTGATGCCTCACAAGATGAAATTAAGAAGGCATACAAGTGTGTCTTTCCAATTCTCCCTTCCAGTGTTGATCCGGTGCTGACAAGGTCTATAGGAAAGCCGCACTGAGATGGCATCCGGACAAGAACAAAAACAATCCTCAGGCAGCCGAAAAGTTCAAAGGTTCGTCGATCTGCTTGACCCTTCTCTCCCCTGGAGATACAATGGGCTAACTTGTTGCAGAGGTCTCCCAGGCTTACGAAGTCCTCTCAGATCCCGAGAAACGCAAAGTCTATGACCAGTTCGGTCTTGAATATCTCCTCCGCGGCGGTCCTGCGCCGTCCCCGGGCGGTGGTGGCCCTTCTTTCGAGGGCGGCATGCCAGGTGGATTCGCCTTTGGTGGTATGCCGGGCGGAGGCGGCACCCGGACGTTTCACTTCACGACTGGGCCGGGCGGCGGCGGCTTCCGCTTCAGCTCCGCGGAGGATATTTTCAGGAACTTTGCCAAGGGTGCCGGTGCTAGCATGATGGACGACGACGATATCTTCACAATGCTAGGTGGAGGCTTCGGAGGTGGCGCCCGAGGCAGAGGTGCAGGCGGCGGCTTCCAACAACAGGCTCGCCGGGCCCCAACGCCGGAGCCCACCGTTGTGGAAAAGGAATTGCCGCTGACGCTTGAGGAGATCTTCCACGGAACGACCAAGAAGGTTACGACGAAGAGCAAGACCTTCGATGCCAGCGGGAAACGCAGTGTACAAGAGGTGACTCTAGAAGCAAATATCAAGCCTGGCCTGAGGGCTGGCTCCAAGATCAAGTACAAGGGCGTCGGAGATCAAGAAGAAGGCGGAAGGCAGGATGTCCACTTAATTGTTGTTGAGGTAAGTATCTACCTACTAATTTGTTTATCATGGACAATCGGCTAACTGGTCACTCAGAAAGAGCACCCCGTTTTCAAGCGTCAAGGCGACCATCTCATTACGAATGTCGAACTCACCCTTAAGGAGGCGCTCACTGGCTGGGACCGTATTGTCAGAACAATCGATGGCAAGTCGATACGCGTGACCAAACCAGGGCCTACGCAACCCGGTCATGAGGAGAGATACCCTGGTCTCGGCATGCCCATTTCGAAGAAGCCGAACGAACGAGGAGACCTCATCGTCCGGGTTAACGTCAAGTTCCCAACAACCTTGAGCGCCTCACAGAAGGATATTTTGAGAGATGTATTGCCATGATTTGTTTTTTTCTTTCTGGGCGGTATATATATTTTGCTTTCTTTTTATGATTAATGTCTTGCATGATACTGGGCGTTTTGGGGGTACGGGTTAGCTTGGAGGTGTCGTTTGAGTTTTGAACCTTTTAATCATGGAAGAATCATATGTTTCTACTCAGAGTTTGTCATATGTAATATCTTACATATGCGTCTAGGAATGGGAAAAAGTATTGTGCTTCTTCAATGTCTTCCAACTGTAGTGATTCATCCGATTTGATCAGTTGCTGGGGTTGCGTCATGGGGCTCGGAGACCCCGACGCTAGCCAAGCCTACTAATTCAGGTGGTTCCTGATGTGGCCCGGGCCCCGGAGCCGCGAGCTGGGGCTCGCAAGCGGAGAAGGCGAACGTTTGAGTAGCAGTCGCGATATCTCCTTCGACACTTTTTCACAGATGAAAAGACGTATTACATTCGCCCAGGGGACCGACGCTCCTTTCGACCCGGACCAGGCTCAATTGACCAGGGATGCGCTGTTCCTCCGAGCCTTGGAGGCCGCTCGAGAAGAGCGACTCACCTTCGGCTTCAACGAGCTCCCTTCGGAGGTAGTTTCCACTGCTGCCGCAAAGGACCAGGAAATTCTCAAGCTGACTTGGTTTCTAGCTCTGGCAAGTTCTGAAGCAATGCCACGAACTCCATATCAGATGGGCCTCCGAGCAGCCGTATAATGCCGTCGCGCCGTTCTCGAGCAGAGTGTCGCCCGGTCTACACGTGTTCCTCACACCGATATCTGCGGACAAGCCGCTGTGCGTATAGCCAACTTCTTCCCTTTCCAAAGCAACAATTTTCTAAATTTCAGTACTCAGGGCGCGTCTATGTCCGCTGCTGAAGAAAGTCTTCAGTGATGATTTGAAGTGCACGTCGCCGGAGGTAAGCCAGCCAGAATTGCGGGAAGTATCATATGATCCAGATGACCTGGCGTAAAAGATATCCTTTACAGTGCCTCCGATCCTCTCCGAACGATTTGCGGCGACATCGTCCTTCCAGTTTCACAGCCTGCTTCCCTCCTTGAGCAGTCCGGTTACGTATATTCAGCAAAAAGCGTGCCCGTCTTCAGATGATGATTGCCAGAACCGCGCCGCCTCGATTCTCGCCGCGGACTACGTGGATATCGATTACGACAGCATATCGCATACGCTCACAATCTCAGGATACTGGTCGAAGCCGCCGCGGGAAGATGGATGGACAGAGAAGATCGGAAAGCGTGACCTGGGGGCGGACAAGGTGGAGGTAGGACTGTTGAGCAGCGAGCCGGCCACAGAGCCAGAGGAGCTGAAGGTGGGCGGCTTTTTGGCTGTTGTGGGAGAGGACGATCATCTGAGTATGCGCCCTGTATTCTTTTCCTGAGGGATGAGTCTACTGACAGTACATGCCTAGAGCCAACACTCTTCTCCTTCCCGTCCCGACACCATCCCCTGCCTGATGATAAGTCGGGCTACACAGTATCGTTCTCGTCTCCGACGGGTCTGCACCCGACTCTTAAGATCTCGATTCCTCGTTCATCTCTCAAACCTCCGCCAGCGCCCTCTGACGCGACCTGCGCCCTGCATACCTATCTCACCCTTCCGTCTTACATATTCGCGGACAAGTACCAGCTCTCAACGACAGACTCCTTGTTCTTGAAGTCCCACAATCTCGTCTCGCTCCGTGCAGTCTCGGGCGAGACAGACCTCGAAGCTCCGGACTGGGTCGTCCCGCGATGGGGCTCGAATCTCCTGCTGGAGCTGGCCACCCCTCAGGATCAGGGCTCGAAAGGGGACTGGGACATCACCATCCCACTCCATTTGCGGTACTTGCATCCCTCGCCGTCCGGAAACCGCACCGTCTCGGTCCCCTGGCCCGTCGTCTTCTGGGCCTGTACGGCCGAACAGGGAACGAAGATGGGCGTCAATCCCTTCGACAGGGTGAATCTGGGCTGGGAGGGTCTCTTCGGGCCCAGGACCATGTTCTACCAGCTGGACCCTTCGCCGTCTGGACAGCAGAACCGGCTGGTCGAGGAGATCACTGTCCCCGTTCTGCCCATGAAGGATGGCGAGGATGGAGCGCGTCAGGCCCGAACCATTGAGATCGGCACTGTGGCTACTATTCTGCTTGGGTTTGCTTGGGTGCTGTGGAAGTTAGGTCTGGTTGCTTGGTCTTCAGGAACGAGTAGGGGCAAGAAAGCGGTTGGTCGGAGTGAGAAGAAGTATAAATAGGAGAGATGCGAATCATGCGACTTATAGCTGGAGTAACGTAATTTGATATGTCTGGATGGATTTGTACGATGAACATGAATTCTTGGTGGATTATGCCACTTGTAAAAATCAATATCGCCCCAGTCCAGTCCAGTCAGACGTTCATCCCTCTCCAAAGATAAAGATGCCCCAACACCAGTAGGTATCCCTCTTTTCATTCCAGCCTTTTTTAGGTAGGTCTAATTTCTGCATCACTCGGTAAGCCGTCGAAAACGCGAAACCACACGACTTATGACCAGAGTAGTGGTACGTCTAAGATTAATCTTTATAATGAACACGACACGTCATTTTACGAAATCCTCTACATCTTGAAGACCTATTTGCTTTGCAGATAAGATAAAATCATCCAATCAAGCGAAAAAAAAGTGCTAGAACTACTACTGCAAGACAGAGTGGACTGGATCTGTAGAGCCGTCAAGGATGAGATGGGATAGGAAAGAATGTCGCTGCTGCAGTCATGGTGTCAGTCGGCTAGCTGTCATAAAGGATGGTGGTACTGAAGCCCGTCCGGCCAAGAAGAGAACTTGTTAGGGCTCGGAAAAGAGCTACAGAAGCTTTGTGGGCAAATCTATAAACAATAAGAGGATAAGGTTACTAGTCAATTATACAGACATACAAATGAACAGTTGTCAGCAAGAGTCTCGACACGAAGTCAAGCTGCTGCTCTGAGCCCTAAGGCAGCAGGTAGCAAACGCGTCTCACCTCGCATCACCTTACTTGCCAAGCAACCATCACCAACTTGAAGGATAGACAAAACAAAAAGACAAACACCGAAGACAAAACACAATGTTCTTTTCTTTTTCCTCTTCTTCTTCACATCCCTCGAAACATGCGGAGGAAAGTGATGAAAAAAAAAGGTGCCATCATGTTCGTTACCAGCTATGGCAACAGAACACAATAGCTATATAAAAAGGATGAAAAGGTTCCAAAGATTAGTTTGTCACAGGGACCCAGTCGCCCAGGTCCCTATGAAAGAAAAGAAAAAGGAGTCTTCTCTGAGTAAATAATAATAAATATCTCTGGGTAATAATAATATATAAATGTTGTCGAAAGAAGAAAAGTCGAAACGGGTTCCAAATGTCGAAGGTCGAAGGTCGAAATCTGAAAAGCGTGCTCGACGTCAGATCCGCGCGCGGTGTCGAGAGTCGAAGAAAAAAAACCTGTCTTTCTGTTTGTGTGAGGGAGGAAGAGGGGGGAGGAAGGGGGCCCGAAGGCCCTGGTCTTGTAATTCAGTATGTATGGAGCTGACAGTGGGAGAACCCAAAGCCGCCTGGTTCAAGTATATATAGAGCAGACGGTCTGAACAAGCCAGCGTCGCTAAGGAAAGAAAGGAAAGAGAAGGAAGAGAGATCGCGAGGGAGGTGAGGGAGGGGGTTTATATATATACCTTTCCGGGAGGGGGTCTGGCGGCGCTAGCGCAAGCGAGACCTGGCAGTCGGTTTGCTCTCTTTGTCTGGTTTTGAGGGCCAGTTGAATCAAACGTCCCGGGTTGTGGTGAATGTGATCTGATTCTGCATTGGGGAGGGTGGGCTCCTGGCATGGTGGTGTATGGTGTTGTGGTGGTAGAGGTGGTGTGATTGATTTTCCGCGTCGACGCGGTAATGGGACTCTCTGGATCTGATGGACGGATGGTCGGTGAGCTTCTCGATGTAATTGATGAGGAATATGCGAAAATTATTATATTAAGAGACGAAGATCAGGATGTAAACCTTCGTTAACTGTAGTCAGTGGGAATTGCATATACTGAATCTTCTATGGAGTCATAGAAGGAGTAGTATCACAATCTTCCGACTCTTGTCTCTGATCCCCTGGGCTTGGCTGACACAGTGTGGAAGAAATAATAGCTATTACGAGTCTAGATAGGTCTGTATTTATCTATCAGACTGCGGAACAGATAGCTGTTTTCATAGGAAAAGGATCAACGTCCGAGATGGAGCGTATGATATATGGTGTTGCATGACAATCCGGTGCTTTTCTGCGCCTGGCAGGAGAAACAGAAGTTCCCGCCTAACACTAAGGTGAGATATTGGCATGAAGGAGATGGATACTCTTCCTTCTAGGCCGAAGGAAGATAGATATAGGCCAATATCATTCAAGAGAGAACGTAATTTAGTTAAATACGCAGGGTATCCTTAGATATTACGATAGACAACGTTTTGGCATGACCTTACACGCGGATCGAGTCGTCCAACGGCATAAACTGCTGGTCCCAATTGCTCGGATATCACGCCACGCCGCTACAATTGGATTGTTGGAAGGAGTCAAGGCTGGTCGAGATCAGAAATTATTCATAAAATACAGTCCCACTGGAGAAAACCCACGAGACAAAAAGAGATCAGGGTATAATCGTATTAGGAACATGTATTCAACTGGAATATCATGTACTAACAGCATCCCCCGCGGAGATGACTGATTCCAGCGGGAAAGATAAGAAAACCCGGAAGAAGCAGAGAGTCATTCTGCTTCTTCAAATGGGAAGCCAAGACTTGGTTGACTCGACACATGGACACAAGGTTCATTGAAATGGGGTCCCCGGAACCCTCCCCCCGGAGGAATGGGACGTCGCTTCTGGATAACGTCATGGAGGCGAAATGGCGAGGATGAACCTTCTGATGGTCTGACAGGAGCGGCAGCACGCGGACATGTCTGATTGCGTGGGGAGGACGCCGCAAGCACATATCAAAAGGTCCTTTTTGCTTTGCGCGGCATGCATGCCAGCTTGCCAACGAGGTTGTGGTGGGGACGGGAGAAGAGATGTAGCATGTCACGTGGTAATTGAAAACTCAACACGAGACCCGGATCTATCCGGACAGATGATGTCTGTTTCTACCGGACAGAAAGCAGAGATATGAGGGATGGAAGGATAGATGTATCACATTCCAACCTGCGAAAAACTCGAACCGTCCGGAACGTCTGCTGGCTGTCCGCTGGGCAGGGCGGCTGCGGAAATCCGGCGGCCGTGGTTGGCGGCCGATGACGCCCGGCGGTGAGCACGCGCCAGGGACCGGCGCCGCTGCCCCGGGGCCGATGTTCGCCCCGAGTCCCACGCACCACAGAAAAACCCGCCGCCCCTCCTCTGTTTCTCTCGCTTTCTCTCCTCCTCAATCTATACACGCCCCCCAATTCTAGCACACTCTGACCTGCCCGCAGCCCTCGACCTGCTGCTGGTTGTACCAGCCTTGTTCCATTGATACTTGCTCCAGTGACTGAGAGAGCATAGTCGCGCTTATGCGTTTTGCACCATCTATCTTCACTCGCCAGGTATGTGGGCAATGCCCCTCCAGCACGCTACTCTACTTCCCAGAAGAGGACAACGGCTGACCTGCCTTACAGGACTACATCTCGGGTATGATGCATTCAAGGGACCTCCTTCTGCGTTGTTTGTGCCCAGACTTACGTTGCATAGATCACCTCTGGAAAGCTTCCGTAAACTGAGTCATAGTCGACCAAACCCGGACACGTCTCTACCACATCCACCATGTTTGCTCGACTGTCCAAGATCGCTCCCGCCCGGGCCAGCTCCCTGGCCTCTGTGAAGGCGCCGAACCTTCAGACTCGGTTTATGGCCACGGTTGACAGCAAAATTCAGCAGCCGTCCCAGAGGCGTGTCCCGGTTTGCCGTGACCGGGCGACTTTTACGATCCGAGATGGCCCTGTCTTCCATGGCAAGTCCTTCGGAGCCAAAATGAACATCTCTGGTGAAGCTGTCTTCACCACCTCCCTGGTTGGGTACCCCGAATCTCTCACGGATCCTTCCTATCGTGGCCAGATCCTGGTCTTCACCCAACCCCTGATTGGCAACTATGGCGTTCCCTCGGCCGAAAAGGACGCCAATGGGTTGCTCAAGTACTTCGAGTCTCCCAATATTCAGGCCGCTGGTGTTGTCGTCGCGGATGTCGCGGAGCAATACAGCCACTGGACTGCTGTCGAGAGTCTTGGCGAGTGGTGTGCCCGTGAGGGTGTGCCTGCCATCTCTGGCGTCGACACCCGTGCCATTGTAACCTATCTGCGTGAACAGGGTTCTTCTCTGGCCCGCATCACCGTTGGTGAAGAGTACGATGCCGACGAGGATGAGGCGTTCACCGATCCGGAGCAGATCCACCTTGTCCGCCAGGTCAGCACCAAGGCTCCTTTCCACGTGAGCGCGTCCGACCCTCAATGCCACGTTGCTGTCATCGACTGCGGTGTCAAGGAGAACATCCTTCGCAGCCTGGTCAGCCGTGGAGCCAGCATCACCGTCTTCCCGTACGACTACCCGATTTACAAGGTGGCCCACCACTTCGATGGAGTCTTCATCTCCAACGGACCGGGTGACCCCACCCACTGCCAGGAGACTGTGTTCAACCTCCGCAAGCTGATGGAGACGTCTCAGGTCCCAATTATGGGGATCTGCTTGGGACACCAACTGCTTGCCCTCGCTGTTGGCGCCAAGACCATCAAGCTGAAGTACGGCAACCGTGCCCACAACATTCCTGCCCTGGACTTGACCACCGGACGCTGCCACATTACTAGCCAGAACCATGGATATGCTGTGGATGCTTCCACCCTGCCCAGCGACTGGAAGCCATACTTCGTGAACCTGAACGATGGCAGCAACGAAGGTGAGTTTTCTGGAACTCTTTTTCTCCAGGATAAATCTCCCTAACCGCCTGCAGGTATGATTCATAAGTCTCGACCAATCTTCAGCACCCAGTTCCACCCCGAGGCCAAGGGAGGCCCTCTGGACTCCTCTTACCTCTTCGACATCTACCTCGAAAGCGTGCAGAAGTACAAGAAGAGCCAGGCCATCTTCCAGCCCCAGAGAGACACCCGCCCAAGTCCATTGCTGGTTGATCTCCTTGCTAAGGAGCGCGTTGGTGTGCAGCCAACAGTTGGAATGCAGAACGTACAGGCTGCTGCCACCGTCGCTGCCGCCGGGGCTGCGTAGTTTCCTCTGGTATTGTTCTTGTATTTGGGTCACGGTTTTATGGATGGAATAGGGACCTGGAGCTTCTAGTGTCGAGTAAATTTGTTCATTGTGTTCCAATGGCAGGTATATTTTAATGCATATATTTGGTTGAGATCATATCGTGATTTTCAACTCGTAGTTCCAAGTTCCTTGTGGCTGTCCTGATTCATCTCAGTTACAGTAAGAATACTGTCCCCTGCTCAAAGGTCTCAATTCCTGGAGCGCTTCCAGACTGAATTATCCCGAGCCTGCCATCTAGAACCAGGATTTCCAGAGCCAGCTTTCCGCAGAAACTTAAGATGCCCCCGTATTTTCGGGAATAACCTAAGTGGAGGAATACGAGAAGTGGACCTTGTGTTTCGTTCGTTGATCTGAGAAATCTGCAGTTGCTGATCCGCGTACAATCCACGGCTAAATTCCCGGCCCCATGAACCTAGGCAACTACAGAATCCCCAGATAGCCACGGACAGAGCTCCCGCTCACCCTAGCCTCGTACTTTTTTCTAGGCTGTTCCGCTAAGATAACTCCTACCACCATGTGCATGCACCCATAATCTAGCGACGCGCGTATCCCTTATTACCTCGTCAGCTTTTGAGTGCAAAATGCGCCGTTCCGAGAGGATCTATGACGCGGTCGAACCTGTCGAGGAATATCGTCCGGGAGGCTACCATCCAGTGCATGTTTATGACCTTTTCAATCAGAGTTACGAGGTCATTGGAAAATTAGCATATGGCCAATTTCCACGGTATGGTTTGCGAGTGACCGAAAGTGAGTATCATCCTGGGAAGATCATGTGCTCCCAAGCACACACTCTCGAATGACACCACTTATTTTTTTGTGCCTTTCTTAGGCTCCAACGGCAAGTTGCGTTGAAGATACTCAAAGCGATGCCTCCAAAGACAGCAAGGAGCTTACTATTCTCCTTCATTTATCCGATCCAAGTCTTGTTGACCATCCCGGCAAAAGGCATGTGCTGGAATTGCTGGATCACTTTGAGCATCACGGTCCAAACGGCACCCACCTGTGTCTTGTGTTCAAGAGAAGAAGTCGCGCCAAGCAAGCTACGTACAGGCTATCTCCAAACAGATATTGTTGGGCCTGGACTTTCTTCATGGACAAGGCATCGTTCATTGTTGTGGGTAGGCTTGCAAGCAAGCACTTCCGGGGCGCTGCAGATGATAGATAGATAATCCGCTAACTAACCTACTTATATATAGAGCTGCAACCAGCAAACATCATGTTTTCTGTTGTTGGTGCTACGTCTGGCGAAATTCCGCTGCAACCCCCCGAGTACTGTCCTGTCAAGTGGCTTGAAGGAGTCAAGGTCGATAATAGTGCCCCGCGGTATCTGATGACTTCACAGAGGNTTCGCGGGACACTAAATGATGCAGACGTCTCCACACTCTTGGTGAAGATTGGCGATCTGGGTGGAGTTAATGATGTTGCATTCATTCTATATGTATACATCTAAAGCATGACTGACACGAGGGACTTGACTTATCAACAATAGCCACATGGAATGGGCAGCGTGACCAGTGGCCAGTGACGCCAACAGCTCTGCGCGCACCTGAGCTAATTCACCGAGACCTCTGGGATGCCAGTATTGATGTTTGGGCCTTGGGTTGTTCGGCATGTTTGTTGTCCCTTGTGGCTCACTCGAACCCCGGCTCTCTAACTAATATTTCAATTAGCAACGAATGAGCCACTCTTTCCTTCATGCTCTTTTGGCTTGACAACGGAACAGATCGACGAAGAGCACAGAACCCTCATGCACGAGACAATTGTCGATGATGATGATGATGATCGAATGCCTAAATGCTTTGTTAATTACCTGAGCGAGAGGCTCCATCTGACTTTGGCGCTGAGAACATACAGTATCTTGCGTCGTTCCTTTTGTCGATGCTACAGCGAGATCCACGAGCACGAAAGTCGACCACCGAGTTACTCAACCACCCCTACCTGCTCGGAGAGCCTTGTATTCGGGATGATGGACAATCGCCCGACAATACGCAAGGTAGCTGAGGAATCGAATTAGTCATGACAGCAAGACCGGGGAGGTGGCTGAGGGGCCAATTAGGCGCAATTCTCTTCCTTCGGAATAGAGTAAATAAAAAGTTGCGGCAAGAAATGAAATCGAAGGAATTCCACCGAATAATCAAAGTTCTAATTCAGTCGAGTGTGCATATTTTCAGTGTCTCTTCTTATCCAGAAGTCTGAAGTCTGAGTCTGAATGTACAGGAGCAAGTCAGAAGTGCCAATGGATATTTAAAACATTCCTGCACGGGTATTTCCTGCACATGCGTGTTTTTTTTATGAGTACGATTCTCTTTGATATTTAATAACCCTACCCAACGAAGGCAGCAATACCCCCATTTGACAAATCCCACTTTAACCGGATCTTAAAAAGGATTATCATACCGGAATAGAGAGCCTAGTCTTTCTGACCGCTAATATGGTAGGTGAACAGGTATTACCTCCTCATCACCTATGTTGTTAGATTCCGGGACGTATATACAACGTAGCAAACATTCCTATGAGGTTTCTATGAGTTCTTAAATATGTAGGCAGGCAACGACTGAGCTCCGCTGGCAAAGGCCAGTGAGCAAGCTGTTTGTATAAAGCCACCGTGCCACCTTTTTTGCTCTCCCCAGGGCTGTAGAACTAGGATCCCACTTTTATCTGTCAGGGAACCTAGGAGGAAATCCCTGGGTCTCTGAAGGCCCAATTTGTGGCTGTTTAGCAACTTGTCTGCATGTGTGCGTGGGGATCAGAATATGTGACGTAGATAGAGGGATAGATCGGATCATAACTCGTTCTGATGATTCAAATGTCGTAAGGTACCCAGCGGTATGTACAGTCCATCCTCAGTGAGCTCCTCGTAATGCGGTTAGAGTGAATACCTACCAATTTTTCGACCACAAAAATGAAGTGAATAGATCCATGACGTGGCTACCAAGTACAGTACTTCTCTGTACTGTACCGTACCTCATCACCTCTATGGTAGTCACAAAAAGCAACGTGAAGTTATTACATCTCACTGTTTCCTTATTTGGCAACTATGGACACCACATCCTCGTCCGCGACGACGTGACCCAACCCGACGCGTTGCGGGACGTGTCTCGCGCTAGCGCCCCAGACCAAGGCGTACTTGAAGGTCTCTTTCAGTGTGCGGTGGATGCGATCGCAGACGTCTTCGATCGTCGCGTTTTCCCGCACGATCAGGGCCTCGTTGAAGTCTGGCTCTTCTCCTCTCCTGTAGTCGGACGTGGGCGGTCAGCAGAGTTCGAGACGGCTGGGGAGAGAGGGAGGGGGTTGAGGGATTAATAAAATGATTGCATCATACCGCTTGGTGTATATCCGAATCAATCTCAGCTCCTGCCAGATTCTGTCCACTACGTCCTGGACTCCTAGGTCCAGCTCGCAACTCATCACGCAGGTATTTGGCTCGCGAGCAAGCTTGTCGAGGAAGTCTAAGCTCACAGCGTCTATCTTGTTGTAAACGTAAAGGCTATATGGTACGCGTCAGCATTCATCTGCTTATTTGGACTTCCTTTCCGAGATAGTTGTAAATCACTTACCATCTGATATATTTCCTGTGGTCTTTCATGATCACGTCGATAAAGTCATCAACCGTTGCTGGGGAGAAAAGCGTTAGTCGGTGATCACCAAAAAAATGATAGGGTGTAACCTACCATTCTCATCCCGTACCAAGACCTCAGCGTTGAGGATCTTGTAGTCTCGTAGGATGTTGAAGATCATCTTCTCGTCGAGATGCTTTGGCGGAGTTTGGAATGTAATCTTCACACCGCCGGCCTTCTTCACTTTCAAGGTGATATTACTACCAGATGCGTCAGTTGATGTTCTCGCAGAAATCTACCAGACAACTCAACACTTACGGAGGCTCTTTGTTGAGTCGAATACCAACAGCCTCCAACTCCGCCTCGAGCAGGGCTCGCTGCTCAGCCCGTTTCGTGGCGTCGAGGACCATCAGGATCAGATCGCTAGTCTATGATGATAATGAAGTCAGACCAGGTACATCTCCTGATCAAATCCATGAAATCAAACGAAACACGAACCTTTGCAGCGGAGATGACTTGTCTTCCTCGACCCTTCCCCTCAGCGGCACCTTCAATGATACCTGGAAGATCGAGGATCTGGATCTCCGCACCTCCATACTCCAGCACACCAGGGATGGCCGTCAGCGTGGTGAAGGCGTAGGCGGCAACCTCGCTCTTCGTCTTGGTGATCTTCGACAAAAACGTCGATTTTCCTACAGAGGGAAAACCGACGAGAGCGACACGCGCATCACCACTCTTGCTGACGTCAAATCCTGTGCCGCCACCGGAGCCCGCGCCAGGTTGGGGTTCCAGAAGCTGTGCTCTTAATCTAGCGAGTTTTCTGGGCGTGGTTTTAGCGCTGCTTGAAATAATGTTATCTATGGTGTTACTTACCCCTTCAGAAGAC
>JGI26055J44792_1000210_pt1 | contig 13384 bp, 5 predicted proteins | sample HigsolmetaGSP17D_FD_44792 | JGI IMG/M metagenome (IMG submission 44792)
ACATCTGTGGGGATGTCTTTCTGAAGAGACTTCATACTTGAGACCGCTGCAGAATGCTTAATTGGGACACCTTTCGGTGCGCCGGTCGTTCCGCTGGTCCAGATCAAGTATGCCATGTCGTTCGGGCCCGCAGGGGTAGTTTCTCGTTTCGTCTTAAACCCGTTCACTTCTGTCGAAGGAGTATCGACGAAGGTGCTGATATCGATAACATCTACCCCTGCTGGAACCGCGTTATCTAATTGTATGCCGTCGGCACCAGATATTAACAGCATTTTCGCCCCAGTCCGAGCAATAAGGTCATGTCGTCGTTGTGGAGGGGAGAAGGTATCAATCGGACACCATGCACCGCCAGCCTTGAGGATTCCGAGAATCGCAATATACATTGCTGGGCTTTTCTGGATGCAAATCGGCACTGGAGAGTTTGTCAGAGGACCGTAGCGGTCAACGAGGTAGTCGGCAAGGGAATCAGCCTTATGATTTACGGTGCCATATGTCCACACGAGATTGAGGGGACTGTCTTCATTGTCGAGGTCGCCCTTGAAGATTAAGGCCACATCTTCAGGGCGACTCTTGGCATGGTTTTCAAACTGTGTATGCAACAAGGCTCCTTGCAAGGTCTCTTCAGCCACCTTTGGCTCCGGGTTGGAAATCGATTTCAAGGTGGTTCTCGTGCTGGACAAGGCGTGCTGGAAGTTCGCTTCTGGATTTTTGAGGATGAACGAAACGATATCGCTCATCTGCTGAAGCATCATTTCTGCTGAGGTACGATCAAGCTGCGAGTCATTGAACGTAGCTCTAAGAGTTAAAGAGCCATCAGACTCAGGCCACACCTCGACCATGACAGCAAAATCATTTGCCATAGGCGGATGCTCAATTGAACTCCAAAGGTCGCTCGAGCTGGAGCCAGCATTGAAATCTTGGAATGCTAGAAGTGTGTCATAGGGCAACCGACCATCTGCCGTGACCAAGGAACCCAGCCGTGGCTGGAGATATGATAGCGTCTTTGCATTGAACAAAGCAAGGTGGCGTGCGACAGATACATTGGTCAACGTATCACTTGAATTATTTTCAACACGGCTGGGTGAGAGCCTGATCGGTATAGTAGTGAACGTGGGTCCGATGCACGCTTCCGATTCAACATCGAGTCTCCCCGAGACGACGCTGCCGATCACAACATCTTGTTCCTGAGTCCCGGTGTAGGCAAGGAGAATAGAGCCCCAGGCTGCTTGAAGCACAGAGAGTGGAGTCGAGCCTATGTTCTTCGACTGTTTCCGCAGATCGTCGTAGCTTGTTTGGGCGGTAATCTCGACCGCATCGAATACTCCTTTCGCTGCGCTCTGTCGGTAAGGAGTAACGGAGGGGAACAATACCGGAGAATATTGGTCCAAATGGTCCGTCCAGAATTTCAGTGTGCTCTCATGGTCAGCCAGAAAATGGTGCTTGACAATATGTTCTAAAGATGTCCGATAGCTGCGAGGTTTCCCGTAGTACTCTGCGGAGACGTCTTCAAGAAGGAGGTTCAAAGAGCCACCGTCGAAAATTCCATGGAACATACTCAGAACCAGAGTGGTCTTCCCAGGGAGATTGATCATCGAGAGTTTCCATGGCGGAGAATCCAATGTTATGGATTCTTCCGCCTCACGAAGAGCGATATCGAGAGACTCCTTCTCTGACAAGCCATTGCCAGAATCACATGTGTATATATTCCACTTCGGCTCAAATGCAGGAGTATTTGCTAGGATGCATTGAGCAAATGGCGCCATATCGTCATCTAGCCAACAGAAGACTGTGCGGAAAGAGTCGTAGCTGGCTATCACCGTATCCCAGGCAGTCTTCAGGCGTTCAACATCCCCGTGAGGTTCCAGGCGGACAATCGAATGATAAATATACGAGCGTTTGGCGTGTGTAGCTTCTGACGATCTGCGGAGGAAGCTGGCCAACATACCGGACTGTGTAGCCGTAGTCGGAAGCACCTTTTCGATTGCACTTGAGTCCACGCATAATCTCTCTGCACATATTATGCGATTCCGAGCATCAAAGGCGGCCAGCTTCTCCTGCAAAGACTGAACATCGGATTTCTCCGGTTGAAGGCCATTCTCAACTTTGCCTAGGGATTGCTGACGACGTCGGTGTATAGTCGAAACGAGTGCACTTGGCGTTCCTGCGCGAAGCACATCGCCCACGGTCAGACTTTGCACGCCGCTGTCCCTTAATTTCTGGAGGAACCGCATAGCTCCCAGACTATCTATCCCTAGAGAGTATAGACTGATTGACGGCCTGATAGCTGACAGATCTTCGTTTGCAGTGTCGGCCAGCAACCGGAAAACGAGATTCTGCAGCGTAGGATCCTCAACGGTTTCTGTGGCATCATGACCATCGTGTACGCCATTTGATTGTCCATACTCGGACGCCGCTACCAATTCTATCCCTTCCGCAGCGGCATTTTGTAGTCTCGCCGATATAGCTCTGCGATCAACCTTTCCAGAGCTAGAACGAGGAAGGGATTTGAAGAAAGCATAAGTTGACGGACACATGTAAGAAGGCAGATGACGCTCCGTGCTCTCACGCGAGTCTTGGACAATCTTCTCCTTGTCGGATTCAGCATCACATGGAACAATGCATGCGATTATTTGCTCGCTTCCTTGCTCGCCCGGTTCTTGCGGCGAGACAACCGCTACGACTTCGGTGACCCCACTGACAGTAGCGATAACTGACTCGATTTCCCCGAGTTCAAGTCGTCTGCCACTGACCTTGACTTGGTCGGTGCTGATTCGACCCAGGAATTCCAGAAGTTGACGGCCTTTCTCATCCCACACAATACGCGCCATATCGCCGGTTCTGTAAAGATAACCAAATTCGGGACTGTGGACGAAGGCCTTGGCAGTTTCCTTGGGGCGATTCAGATATCCTTTGCTGACCTGAGGGCCTCCAAGAGCCAGCTCTCCACAAAGACCGGAAGGAACAGCCTTTGGGACTTTACAATCTGGGTCGATGACAAACATGGAGCATGTGGGCAACGCTTCACCGATGATAGACCCGCGCACAGAACGCTCAACAGGTGCAAGAAACGTGCAGTTGATGGCTCCTTCGGTAGGACCGTAGGCGTTGACAAGCATCCTTGTTGGTTCTTTCTCCGAATCCGCAGACATGGTTGCGAAGTTATCTATAACTGTACGGTTCAGTTTTTCGCCCATTGTCCAGAGGTAACGGAGAGTGGTCAGGCGCGATGGGCGCAGCAGCGCAGCCAAACTTGGAGTTGCCATCATTACCGTAGCCTTTGCCTCATTTATTGTCGCCTCCAAATCGGTCAAAGTCAGACTTCGGTCGGCAGAGCACAAAGTAGCTCCGCTGCTCAGAGTCACAAAAATTTCCATCAGAGAAGGATCAAAGGTCGGTGATGCAAACTGGAACCAGCGAAACTGCCTAGCAGAGTCACGAGGCAAAGGGATTGTTGTCGCATGTGAGTGTATCGAACATGTAGCCGCGAGATGGGTGACTTGAACTCCTTTCGGTTTCCCGGTCGAACCGCTCGTGAAGAGTAAATAAGCGATTGTATCGTCTCGAATGTCGGGAGGTTGAAGCAGACTGACAGCGCTCTCTTGCAATTCGATTGGGCCATCTCTGCTCAAATCTTTCCACTTTGAGACTTCCGCCACGTTCACCCAAATAGATCTCGGTCGGCCATCGGAGTCATTCACTCCAGTATACCATGGTCCCGAAGAAGGCTCGTCTTCTCGGCCCAGTATGACAGGAGAGCCAATATCGTTGAGAATTTCCCGTACCCGTTGCTCTGGCGCATCCTGTGGAATTGGACAGAAAGCATAGCCAGCCTTCAGGACACCAAGGTAAGAGATATACAGTTCCGGCGACGTTGACATGTTCACGGGAATGATGCGCGGCCAATTGGTGACGGTATCTTGGCTCGACAGCAGTCCTCTGAGATGAACAGCGAGGTTTGTCGCTGCGGCGTTCAAACCAGCATAGCTGAGAATACTATGTTCTCCTGATGTTGTCCCAGAGGACAGCGAGTGGACGAAATCCAGAGCCGTAGCACCGGGTGTCCTTTGAGCCCACCGCTCAAATGCTGCATGCAGGAGAGACGCTCCCGATCCCTCGACCGCAGGTCTTTGATCGCGCTCATGATCCAGCGGTGGAGGCTTCATGAGCGGGGGGAAATTGATAATGGAGAGCTCCGGAGACTTTTCGTCTTCAGAGGCTGCGATCACGCTGAGATTCTCTGACGAATCTTGTAGATATGAGGCAATCGTCTTCAATATCTGTCCAAGCGCGACACCCGGGATCAATCCTCTGGGGCAAGAGAGAGAGATCCGCAGCGTGCGCTCTGTCGTGCCCGACTGAACGTGCAAAACGAATGACTAGATGCTTGTTAATTGGGAACTGTGATTTTTTTGGTCTCGAAAGGACTAACCTCGCCGTCCGTTTGCGAAATTTGGTTCTGCTGTCCATTTTCAGGTCGACTAGCTGAACCCAGCTCCAGTGCAAACTGGATCTCATCCTTATTGTAATGGGTATGACCGAGTTCGCGGAGCTCGCACGGACTCGGACTCTGGACCGAGGACCCCTCATCCGACTCTGCCTTGGAGAATACTGCGCGAGCAAGCCCGCGCCGTGATTCCGACCCCGATGAGAAGTCGCCGCTTCGTGAGACTACGAAGGCGAGGTCGTCGAGAGCCGTGAATCTGGAGATGAAGCGCGCATAACCCTGGAGAATGTCATCCACGACATCCAAGGGATCCAACGCGCATGACAGGTCTATGGAGGGGCTGAACTGGGGTGCGTCTCGGAGAGGCGCCTCAACAGCATAGCGGTCGACAGTATCCAGCGGAGGTATCTTCGTCACAGGCAGAGGTTCGACAGCAGTGGTCTCACGGTGACCATTGCTCTGAGGTGCTGAAGCGTGATCATGTTCGGGAGCTCGAGGCCCCTCACCATTGCGCAAGGCGTTACCTGCCATTTTCACCAGGGAGTAGTGGTATGATGTTCTCCGAGAACCAAGGCACCTCTCTGAGAAGACGGTTGATGAAGGAAACCATGGCCTGCTCTTAACAAGGAGCGGTCACGACGTTGCTTTTGTCACTACAAAAAAAATCATCTGATGATGGAAGCTCATGCGCTTTGGATCGGAGCTTCATCAGTCTGCTCCAGCAGATCCACAGCAGCATCGAATCCTTGTCCCACGCCGCAGTCGGCCCGACCGCAAGGGCCCTGCACGATTGCCAGGAACCGAACTTCTGCAGGCGTACAGACCACTCACGGGCGTATGGGGACGGTGCTCGAGACTGCGGGATCTCGAAATCGCAGTCATCGTTTATGCCCGAGCAACTCCCCTCGTGTACGGGGGCCGGAGCCAACCAATGGCACGACCCTCTGCCGCCCCCTCTGGTGGGGTAAACAGACGACCTGCCGTGCCTACGCGATGCGACGAGCGTGGGCGTGGGAGGTCTTTCCCGCCTCTTACGGAGCGAAAAATACCGGTTGATGGCTTGGCCCGCTGCGGTGCAAGGTGGGATGGAGACGCACGCCTTGTGTGGTCACGGCTGTGCGGTGGTGAGAGAGGGGCACCGCACGAGACCCGCCCGTCGTGCCGCTTTAACCGCCGTCGCCCCGGTCCGATGATCGGCGACGCTCGTCACGGTTCGTGGCACGCTCCCAATCTGATTAGATGCCGATCTGATTAGATAGTTCGAAGGCTTCGCCTCCAACCCCCATCGTCACACCATCGCACCCGAGGAACGCCCTCTGTCCGCCCGCAGCAGCACTACTGCAGAAAGCCACAAATACACCGTCCGTGTCCCGGTGCAGCGCGAATAGCCTGTCTCCGTCCAGGCCACTAAATTATTACCCGAAACATCCAGAAATCCTACCTGCGACCCTGCCACTTATGAGGCGGATCCGGGGCCGAGAGAAAAGTCGCCGTCATGATGCACCGCTTTTTAAAAAAATTTTTTAATCATTTTCTTTTCCATATTTCTTTTATCAACAGCACTTGGAATTCTACTCCGTACTTTTCTTTTGTTCCTCTCGTGTATAAGCCCCACATGACGGCTCCACAGAAAATTTTTTTTGCTTAGCCGCCGATGTAAAGATTATATTTGCAGACTGCAGTCAGACTGCAGTCACGGGACGATATCCATCATGATGTTTGGAAGTTGAAACTAGTGGGCGTAGTTCGGTCAACCTCCGGATCACTTACATCAAGTGCCGCGGCTAAAAGTATTATCAGATCGCGCGATATCCTGCTACGGACACAGATGGCAAACTGGGTCGGTCTTTTCGCCATGCAATAATGGTAATAACAATAATAGCATGGTCTGCAGGACCCTCGGGCATATCCCACGCCATACGTCACGGGTTCTCTGGACGCGAGATCGTACCTCGACTACCGGGGTGGGATGGTTCCGATAGAGCGCGGCAGGCAGACAGGGGCCTCCCACTCCCACGGGTAAGCCCGATTTGCATACGTGGATAAAAATCATACAATAATTATTATTGCGGACTCTCTCTCTTTTGAGCTGTGATTCTGAAGTTTGTAGCTAGAGGGGGGCATAGTCTTCTCCACGTCCACGAGGCTGTTCAAAACACGTATGTCATCCATCCATGGATCACCTCAGACAGAGTTTGCTCGATCTTCACCTCGGGCGAGCTGCTCGCTGTATGGACTTTTCAATATAGTGTTCCTCAACACTTTGTGATCGCGTGAACCGTCGTAAGATGGATGTACAGGGTTCTAGGTAGGAATTACGAGCAGTATGCTTCCACTCGACTCGCAAAGACGGATTTCCAATCGCATTTACTGGTCTCAAGCATGAACTATGCTTTACGCCATAGGCAACTTGACGCGTTCCAGTGATATAACATGAGAAACAGGTCATAACAGCTTTTGGAACGTAGGTTACTCTTAATGGCCCTGAATATTGGTCATTATTACAGGGTCAAGCGGTTTGGAAATCGGAGCCCAAGAATGCAGATGATTGAAACCAAGGACTTTTTGAGACTTTACAGAGATGTGATCGAGAAGGAGTTCTGATATGCCAGGTAATTAGGATCTACAAGAAATCCAAAGGCAGCAATATCGATGCATCAGCATGTCTGGTTTCCTAATGGGGAGGATTTGAAGACCTTTTACGCAGTACACCGCCCAATGTCACCCGATTCATCGGTGACCTAACGGTGGTCCTTACATCCCTTGACATCCTCCCCGCGGTTCACGATCATCTCCGTTTTAGTATTTCGGCCTGTCCTCCGGTTCCTAGATGCACAGTACAACGCATGAAGCGAAGATGATTATTCTATTCGAAAGCAATCCTTCATGCAATATCGGATGAAAAGCGTGTCAGAGCATCAATCTCAACAGCGGAAACGGAGATCCGCTGCAGGACACACCAAAGCCTCGACTAGCAAAAGACACTGCAGTATTCAGCGTAATCGAGAAAGGTGTTGAGTACAAATCTCGTCATTATTTTTTTAGAACTAGGAAGTGAAAAAAAGGAGGTGGCTGAGGGATATGACAGCAGCAGTGATGTGAGCAGTAAGGCTCACATCACTGCTGCTGAGGGCATAACGTAGCTACCATAGCATGAGGTCATGGGAGGATGCTATATGCGGAGTTCCTGCTACGTAAGCATATAACTAGTCATTTCGCTAGAGAGATCCGCCAGCAGGTGGTATGTTGTCACTTCTACCCGAGGGCTACCAGGCTAGGCGAAAAAAGGTGTATGGAGCACGGAGTACTAGATTATCAATCAGATTAGATTAAATCACATGAAGCAGGGGTCCGGCGGGAAGTTTTGCATGAGAAACAAGAGGCAAAAGACCTCCACAGATCCCTCGCGCCAACGGACGGTCGGAACGTCCTCGGTGAATGGCAACACGGAAACGAGACTTCCGTTCCCATCATCCATGGACAAGTCCGCCATATCTTTACCCATGGAAATTATGGAGGTGATACCTTGGGCGCCTTGCGGGCAGGGCCGTGTTCTCCATCGGACCGCGCTCGAGAACGCTCGAGTCCAGGACTCTAGACTCGAGAGAGGGGATGATTGTCAGATGCACCGGTGCGTCCTACGGATCTGCCGGGCCAGAGACAGATCGAAAAAGGCAAATAGAGTGGAGACAACAAACACCACCGCCCGTGTGGGCCGGCGAGCAAAAAAAGTTATCAGATGGGAGCAATCATGTGCCGCGCTCGCCCGCTAGGGGGCAACGGCCCAGGCTAGCGTGAAGAACCGTGGCATCTCGCTGCCCTAAACGTCTACAAGTAGACTGCGTACTACGGAGCCGTTACCCAACGTTCCTCTCGCCTCCGTGTTCCGGAGCCTTTTCCCCCATCTCTGGCTTGTCCCGCCGTTTCATGGCTGCTACAATGCCACCCATGATGCCAGCAGGCAGTAGCCAGGAAAAGAAAAATGCCTCCCCCCGAAAAAAACTTGGTCCCCGTCTCAAGTGGGGATCGCCATCAGCTTTCGCCTTTCGAAGCCCTGATGGCCTCACCGAATCGACTCCGATTCCTTGCTTTCTTGGTCATCGGGGCAGCTCCACAGATGCGGTTACCACGGCCGTCGGGTTCGTACGATGGCATGCCGGCGCTTCTGCGTGGGCTTTCCCTTGTGGGCTCATCGGACTCCGGAGTGCCATAAACAGGTCCACCTTCCAGAAAAGCTCACGATAATCTCTCTTTAGTCATGAAAACTGCAGAATTATTGACTAATCGCCAGCAATTGCACTGACTTGGCGGCAGCTCAAGCCATCCTTGGCTCCTTCGAGGAGCTCCGATCTTCTTGGCCTCTTTGGTGGGCACGAGAGCGTGGTCAACCCTCGCAGCTCTGCTGTTGTACGGCCCAGAAAGACTCGGATGATCTGTTCGAACCGGCCTTTTTACGGGTCTCTGGTGCGAACGATCCCCTTGAACGCTCTCTCCTTTCGATAGAACCAAGTCAAGGGTGCTGTTCAGCAGCTGGGTTCTCCTTCTTTGACCACCCAATTTCAATGGCATCGTAGCCGTCTACGCTCCCAACGGACCAGATGGCTGAAACGCCGCAGGGTGAGCCTGCAGACAAGCAGGAAAACTCCAATGGGACAAATGGAGAGCAGAGTTCCAAAAATGTACGTCCAGGCAGTTGTCACTCTTGTTTATGGTCCACCCCGTAGTTAGAAGCATCAGGGCTGACGTTCCAAGCGGTGGTCACCGTCGAAATTTCTCCCGACAAAGAAAAACCTCCGACAAGGGTCTGCTTATTTCCGTCTGCTGTTCGCGTCAGAGCCAACAGCGACAGATATTCTCCTCATAATCGGCGGAGTCATATTTGCGATCGCTGCTGGCCTGCCCTTTCCCCTGCTCGGTATCGTCTTCGGTGAGCTCATCAACGACCTGAACTCGTCGACCTGCGATGCATCTGGAAGCAGCAAAGCTGCTTTCGACTCAGGCGTGCGCACTAAAGTGCTGTACGTCGTATACATCTCGATCGCCAACTTCTGCTTCCTTTACATCCATTTTGGATGCTGGAGTCTGGTTGGTGAACGTCTGGTCCGGCGCCTGCGCAAGCGGTATTTCGACAGCCTTCTGAAGCAAGAACAATCCTTCTTCGATACCCTCCCCTCCGGCGACGTCGTATCGCGACTTGTTACAGACATAGAAGCCGTGCAGTCGGGCACCTCCGAGAAAGTGGGTATTTGTATAACAACCATCTCGTATTTCATCGCGTCCTATGTAGTCGCGTTCATCAAGGTCCCGCAAATCGCCGGTATGCTTGTGTCGGTTGTTCCTTGCTTCTTCTTAATGGCATTTGTCGGAGGTCACTACATAAAAAAGTACGCCGGCAGAATTACGGAGCACGTCAATGCCGCTACCTCAATCGCGTCGTCCAGTCTGTCGCACCTACCGTTGGTCCACGCTTTCAATGCAAACGAACGTCTGGAAGCATTATTCTCGCGGCATCTCAGGGAGTCGCGCATGGATGCTCTCAAGAAAGCGACCACTCACGCCATTCAGCTGGGTCTCCTATATTTTATCGCCTACTCGTCCAACGCGCTCGCCTTCTGGTACGGTAGCAGAATGATTTCAGATGCTGTAGAAAACAAAGGGTCGGGCGTGTCTGTGGGAGCGGTTTACACGGTGATATTTGTCCTCCTTGATTGTCCGTCATTCCAACAACCAAGTCGATTACGAAATGGAGACTGACCACTCCTCTAGCTTCTTTCATCCTCAGCCAGGTTGCGCCCTTCATCCATATCTTCGCCGCCGCAGCAGATGCCTCGGAAAGATTATTTTCCACCATCAATCGGCAGTCCGCCATCGATGGCACCTCCTCGGAGGGTGATCAAACAGCAAACTTCGCCACAGATGAGATTGAATTTAGAGACGTTCATTTCGCCTATCCGTCCCGTCCCGACGCTCCCGTCCTACATGGCATCAGTTTCAAGATACCCCCGAAGAAGCACACCGCTATCGTCGGGTCTTCGGGTAGTGGTAAATCTACAATTGTTTCTCTTCTAGAGAGATTCTACGATCCAACCAGCGGTGACGTCCTCATTGGCGGACGAAACTTCAAAGATTTAAACGTTCGCTGTCTGCGGGGCAACATTGGCCTTGTGCAGCAGGAGCCTTCTCTGCTTGACCGGTCGATTCTCGAGAACATTGCGCATGGTCTCGTTAACTCTCCTAAACATCGGCATTTGGCCCCCTTTCTTCTCGATTCCACTCTACCGAATCTGACAGAAAGGATTAGAAGCGGCGTTCCGGAGAAGGAAGCACTAGCTGCTTGTGATAGCAGTGTCTCTGTAATTGTGAATCTCGTAAGAAACGCGGCTGCCATGGCCAATGCACTACCCTTCATCGAAGCCCTCCCCCATGGATTAGCGACAAGCGTTGGAGTGGCAGGGAACCAGATGAGCGGTGGACAGAAGCAACGAATTGCACTCGCCCGTGCTCTTGTCCGAGAACCTCGTCTTCTCTTGCTGGACGAGGCTACAGCCGCTCTGGATTCGACCAGCGAGCAGCTGATCCAGTCCGCTTTGGCGAAGGTGTCGGAGAACATCACGACAGTGTCTATCGCACATCGATTGGCGACGGCCAAGGACGCTCACAATATTATCGTCATGCAGAAGGGACGTGTCATCGAACAGGGTACACATCTGGATCTTGTCGCCCGAGATGGAGTATATGCTGGCATGGTACGGCTGCAAAATGTGAGCGCTGCAAGCTCCATTAGTGGCGACACCATCAGTAGATCTTCGCTCGAAAGGGCACCTGCCGAACCCAACCCGTCTGACAAGGAGGTTTTAATTAACAATGCTAATTCCGATACCTCGGACGAGACAACCGCCATTGAAGAACCGCCATCAGAAAAGCAAGATGACGAGAAAGACCAAAAGAAATCGCAGCGCTCTACGTGGTCTACTATAAAACATACATTCCCTTTGATACGGCCGAACCTACTTTATATCTTCATCGGGCTTACATCGTCGGTTATCATAGGGGGAACTTACTCCGGTGAGGCTGTTATCTTTGGTCATACGGTGGGAAGTCTCAGCCCCTGCAAAGGGGCTGACAGTATCCGCCATAGCGGCCACCTCTATGGTCTGCTATTCTTCATACTTGCTTTAATTGTGTTCACGGCCTTCTGTATCAATGGCTCGGCATTTGGGTGGGCCGCTGACAAGATTCTGTACCGCGTCAGGGTTCTGTCCCTGCGATCCCTGCTTCGCCAGACAATCCAGTGGCATTCTTCCGATGGCCGGACACCAGGTACTCTGATCTCCTATATCACCAGCGATGCTACTGCGCTGGGCGGCTTAACTGGGACAACTATTGGCCTCATATTTTCGATATCGGTCAACCTGATTACCGGAATCGCCCTTTCGCATGCCATCGCATGGAAAATTGCAGTGGTGCTTCTTGCCACAATCCCAGTTCTTCTCTTTTCCGGTCTAATGAGGATCCGAGTCCAGGCGCAGTTCGCAGAAAGGCATCAGAAGGCGTTCGCCCAGGCCACTTCGCTTACTGTTGAGGCGGTGGACAATATCAAGATAGTCTCTGCGTTCTCCTTGGAAAAGGAATCGTATGAAGTCTACCGCCGAGCTCTACAGGCTCCCTACAAAGCAAGCCTGAAGTCGATCGCCTGGGGCAATGCGTGGCTCTCGCTGGCTTTCAGTATCAGCAATCTCGTCTACGCGCTGGCATACTGGTGGGGTTCGAGGCAGATCATGGCTGGCTTGTATTCGCAGACGCAATTCTTCATCGTGCTTCCTGCTCTCCTCTTCAGCACACAATCCTGCGGACAGATGTTTGCGCTAGCGCCTGACATTTCGAAGGCGCGTGTTGCAGCCGCGAACATCGTTGATCTTCTGAGCACCCGTTCGGACGTCGATGAGGTCGCTCCCGATCTTCAGGACGGTGCTCACCGAGACGACGCGTTCGTTCTCCGCGACGAGAAGACAAAGGATATCGAAGCAGATGCTGAAAAGGTCAATACCGGTGTAACTGAGTCTGCTAGAAAGGGCGGAATCGGCGTGAAACTCCAAGACGTCCACTTCACATACCCATCCCGACCCGAGCAGCCTATTCTGAACGGCCTCACCATCGACATCGCCCCGGGACAGTTCTGCGCACTTGTCGGCCCAAGCGGGTCAGGCAAGTCGACAACATTTGCCATGATTGAGCGGTTCTATCGCCCGTCCTCGGGGTCTGTCATCATCGACGGCGTCGACATCACGAAGCAACTGGGGACCTCCTTCCGGGACGACATCGCCCTTGTGCCGCAGGAGAACGTCCTGTTCGAAGGAACCGTGGCGTTCAATATCGGGCTCGGGGCGCGCCCCGGCCACGAAGCCACACAGGCCGAGATCGAGGAGGCCTGCCGCCTCGCGAACATCCACGACACCATCATGGCCCTGCCGGACGGGTACCAGACCGTCTGCAGCCAGGACGGGAAGCAGTTCTCGGGCGGTCAGCGGCAGCGCCTGTCGATCGCGCGGGCGCTGGTGCGGAAGCCGCGGCTGCTGCTGCTGGACGAGTCGACGAGCGCGCTGGACGTCGAGTCGGAGAAGCGCATCCAGGAGGCGATCGCGACGATCGCGCGGCACACCACGATCATCGCCATCGCGCACCGTCTGAACACGATTCACCGCGCGGACCAGATCTTCCTGATCGAGGGCGGGCGATGCGTCGAGCGAGGCACGCACGCGGAGCTGATCGAGCGGAGCGAGTCGTACCGGACCAACGTGCTCCATCAGTCTCTTTGAAACGATGAAGACGTTCGCTAGTACATAGAAAGAGTTAAGATGGAATGTTTTGTTATGATCTTCAGGGTTTATCGCTTATGCGGATAGATATTAATTGCTCTGTTTTTTTTTTTTTTTTTCCGCA
>JGI26055J44792_1000214_pt1 | contig 13334 bp, 11 predicted proteins | sample HigsolmetaGSP17D_FD_44792 | JGI IMG/M metagenome (IMG submission 44792)
GATGGCGCGCGTTGGCGCTGCCGGGTGGACGACGGTCCTGCGGTCAACCGGCACAAGCCCGCGGTGGATGTGCTGTTCCAGTCGGTGGCACTGAGCGCCGGGGCCAATGCGATCGGCGCGATCCTGACCGGCATGGGCGATGATGGCGCCCGTGGCCTGCTGCAGATGCGCCAGGCCGGCGCGCCCACCCTGGTGCAGGATGAGGCCACCAGCGTGGTCTGGGGCATGCCCGGCGCGGCGGTGAAACTGGGCGCTGCCGAGGAACAGGTGCCGCTGGAACGCATCGCCGAGCGGCTGCTGGCCCTGGCACGCGGCTGACCCACGCGGGGTGTCGCGCTCCCCTCTGGACCGCCCACCGGCGGCCGGGTGAAGTACACGCCGATCCCCACGCAGGCGAGGCGCAGCGATGACCGTGACAGTTCCCTGGGCGCATGAGGCGTTCGGCAGTGGCCCCGTGCTGGTGCTCGGCACCAGCTACCTGTGGGATGCCCGCATGTGGCAGCCACAGATCGAGGCATTGGCCGCGCGCTGGCGCATCATCGTGCCGCTGCTGCCCGGGCACGGCAATGATGTGCCCTTGCACGCCCATCCAGCCACGCCGGCCGAGCTGGCACGGCAGGTCGGCAGCCTGCTGGACAGCCTCGGGGTGGAGCGCTTCGCCCTGGCCGGGTTGTCGGTGGGGGGCATGTGGGCCGCCGAGCTGGCGCTGCAGCGCCCCCACCAGGTGGGCCCGCTGCTGCTGATGGATACCTCGCTGGCGGCCGAACCGGCGCCGAGCCTGGCGCGCTACACCGCCCTGCTCGATGCGCTGGAGCACGCCGGTGCATTTCCGCCGGCCCTGATCGAACAGGTCGTGCCGCTGTTCTTCCGGCCGGGGCTGGCGCCGGAGGACCCGCTGCGCCGCGCCTTCAGTGAACAGCTGGCGCACTGGCCCGCGGCACGGATCGACGCGGTGGTCGCGCTGGGCCGGCTCATCTTTGGCCGACCGGAACGGCTGCAGGCGCTGCGCGCACTGGATCCTGCGCGCACGTGGGTGGCGGCGGGCGCGCACGATGTGCCAAGACCGCCGCACGAAGCGGTGGCGATGGCCGAGGTGATCGGCTGCCGCTGCGAGCTCATCCCCGATGCCGGGCATATCGCCTCGCTGGAGAACCCTGTCGCGGTGACCGCCCTGCTGCGCGCCTGGCTCGACGAAACCGGCTAGGCGCGGTCACAAAAAAACGCCGCGATGCACAGTGGCATCGCGGCGTCCGGGTCACCCTATCACGCGGACGGGCCTGCGCCCGTCACACGGGTCAGGCCGCAACCGTACCGGCCACGTCCTGGTACTCCTCGATCTGGTCGAAGTTCATGTAGCGGTAGATGTCCTTGCTGCTGGCATCCAGCACGCCAATGTCGGCCATGTACTCTTCCCTGGTCGGAATGCGACCCAGGCGCGAGCAGATCGCCGCCAGTTCCGCCGAACCCAGGTACACGTTGGTATTGCGGCCCAAGCGGTTCGGGAAGTTGCGGGTGGAGGTGGACATCGCGGTGGCGCCTTCGCGGATCTGCGCCTGGTTGCCCATGCACAGCGAGCAGCCCGGCATTTCCATGCGCGCACCGGCGCTGCCGAAGGTGCCGTACACGCCTTCCTTGGTCAGCTCGGAGGCGTCCATCTTGGTCGGCGGGGCCACCCACAGGCGGGTCGGGATGTCACGCTTGCCTTCCAGCAGCTTGGCCGCCGCGCGGAAGTGACCGATGTTGGTCATGCACGAGCCGATGAACACTTCGTCGATCTTCGCACCGGCCACCTCGGACAGCGTCTTCACGTCGTCCGGGTCATTCGGGCAGGCCACGATCGGCTCATGGATGTCGGCCAGGTCGATCTCGATGACCGCGGCGTATTCGGCATCGGCATCCGGCTCCAGCAGCTCCGGGTTGGCCAGCCACGCTTCCATCTTCTCGATACGGCGCTGCAGCGAACGCGGATCCTGGTAACCCTCGGCGATCATCCACTTCAGCAGCGTGATGTTGCTGGTGAGGTATTCGATGATCGGCGCCTTGTCCAGGCGCACGGTGCAGCCCGCGGCGGACCGCTCGGCCGAAGCGTCGGACAGCTCGAACGCCTGCTCCACCTTCAGATCCGGCAGGCCTTCGATTTCCAGGATGCGGCCGGAGAAGATGTTCTTCTTGCCGGCCTTGGCCACGGTCAGCAGACCGGACTTGATCGCGTACAGCGGGATGGCATTGACCAGGTCACGCAGGGTCACGCCCGGCTGCATGCTGCCCTTGAAGCGCACCAGCACCGATTCCGGCATGTCCAGCGGCATCACGCCGGTGGCGGCGGCGAAGGCGACCAGGCCCGAGCCGGCCGGGAACGAAATGCCCACCGGGAAGCGGGTGTGCGAATCGCCACCGGTGCCGACCGTGTCCGGCAGCAGCATGCGGTTGAGCCAGCTGTGGATCACGCCGTCGCCCGGACGCAGCGAGATGCCGCCACGGGTGGAGATGAACTCCGGCAGGGTGTGGTGGGTCTTCACGTCCACCGGCTTCGGGTAGGCGGCGGTGTGGCAGAACGACTGCATCACCAGGTCGGCCGAGAAGCCCAGGCACGCCAGGTCCTTCAGNTCGTCACGGGTCATCGGGCCGGTGGTGTCCTGCGAGCCCACCGAGGTCATCTTCGGTTCGCAGTAGGTGCCCGGGCGCATGCCCTGCCCTTCGGCCAGGCCGCAGGCACGGCCGACCATCTTCTGCGCCAGCGAGAAGCCCTTGCCGGTATCGGCCGGCTGCACCGGCAGGCGGAACAGATCCACCGGCGGCAGGCCCAGCGCTTCGCGCGCCTTGCCGGTCAGACCACGGCCGATGATCAGCGGAATGCGGCCGCCGGCGCGCACTTCGTCGAACAGCACCTGCGACTTCACNTCGAACTCGGCGATCACTTCGCCGTTCTTCAGCGCTTTACCTTCGTACGGACGCAGCTCGACCACGTCGCCGTGCTCCATCTGCGACACGTCCAGCTCGATCGGCAGGGCACCGGCGTCTTCCATGGTGTTGTAGAAGATCGGCGCGATCTTGCCGCCCAGGCAGACGCCGCCGGCGCGCTTGTTCGGAATGTACGGAATGTCATCGCCGGTCCACCACAGCACGCTGTTGGTGGCCGACTTGCGCGAGGAGCCGGTGCCGACCACATCGCCGACGTAGGCGACCAGGTGGCCCTTGTCCTTCAGGTCCAGGATCTGCTGGATCGGGCCGCGCTTGCCGTCCTCTTCCGGGGTGAACGGGGCATCGTCGCGCTTGTTCTTCAGCATCGCCAGGGCGTGCATCGGAATGTCCGGACGGGTGGTGGCATCCGGGGCCGGCGACAGGTCATCGGTGTTGGTTTCACCGGGCACCTTGAACACGGTGACGGTCAGGCTCTGCGGCACTTCCGGCTTGCCGGTGAACCACTCCGCGTCCGCCCAGCTCTGCAGCACGCTCTGGGCGTTGGCATTGCCGGCCTTTGCCTTCTCCTGCACGTCATGGAAGGCGTCGAACACCAGCAGGGTGTGCTTGAGCGCATTGGCGGCGATGCTGCCCACGGCGGCATCGTCCAGCAGCTGGATGAGCGGGGCCACGTTGTAGCCGCCCAGCATGGTGCCCAGCAGTTCGGTGGCGCGCTCGCGGCTGATCAGCGGATTCTGCTCGCTGCCCAGGGCGATCGCGGCCAGGTACGAGGCCTTGACCTTGGCCGCATCATCCACACCGGCCGGAACGCGGTAGGTGAGCAGGTCCAGCAGGAATTCCGCCTCGCCCTGCGGCGGGTTCTTCAACAGTTCGATGACATCGGCCGTCTGCTGCGCGGTCAGCGGCAGGGGCGGGATGCCAAGCGCAGCGCGCTCGGCGACGTGGTGGCGGTAGGCTTCCAACATGACAACTCCCGGGTAATACGTGAGATGAGAAAAAATGGGCTCAGGCGTGCGGCACGATCAGCTTCAGGCCCTTGAAGTAGTCGCGATGAAACGTGTCGTTCCAGGTGATCAGGCCATCGCACTGCAGCAGTGCGTGGGCCCCCACCATGAATTCATCCAGGCCACGCCGCGGCGTGGTCCCGCGTTGCCGGTGGCGGCGCTGCATCTCGCCGGCGCGCAGGGCGGATTTGGCTTCCATGGGATTGAAGTGCACGCCCATTTCCTCCAGCGCTTCCAGCACCTCGGCGCCGCCGCGCAAGGCCGCGCAGACCTGCGCCAAGGTGACCGCGCAGACCACCACGCGCCCCCCGACCAGGCTCTGCCGCAGGCACGCTTCCACGGCATCGGCCTGCGGGCCGTTGCTGAGCAGCTCGATCAGCACGGGCGAATCGACCGCGATCGTCACGGATCAGTCCGCCTCGCGTGCGCCGCGCACGGCGTCATCGGCGGAGGCAAAGCCATCCAGCGCGAACTTGCCGCGGGCGCGTGAGATCGCATCGTCCACGCTCTTGCTCAGGATGATGCGGCTGCCGTCCAGCTCCACCTTGAGCTGGGTGCCCTTGGTCAGCCCCAGCGCATCCCGCACTGCCTTGGGCAGGGTGATCTGTCCGCGTTCAGCAACGGTGGCTTCCATGGGGTACGCCTCAAAAAGTATGCATGAATTATACATACTCGACGTATCCGGAACAAACCCGTCCAATCCGTGACCGCCATCCTGCGCGGGTTGTATGGCGGGGCTAGAGTGGCGCCGCAGCGACCTGCTGCCGCCCCGGGCCGGACGCGCCGCGTGCCGCCCGCATCTCCCCTACCTGGAAGGTTGAACCATGCGTGCATTGACCCTTGCCCTGATCCTGGCTGCCCCTCTGACCCTCTCCACGACAGCAGCCCACGCCGGTCCGTTCGGTGACTACACCACCGGTGTGGAGATCACGCAGGCGCAGATGGATACCCTGGAAGTCGGCAAGACCCGCCAAGACCAGGTTCGTGAACAGTTCGGCGTACCCGCCCGCCGCGAACAGCTGGGCGATACCCAGGTCTGGTACTACGACTACGTGAAGATCAAGGCCATCGGCAAGAACATCCAGGAAGCAACCGTTCTGGAGTTCAACGGGCAGGGCGTGCTGACGGCCAAGTCCAAGAGCAACGCGATCGGCAAGACCGGCAATCCGCTGCTGGATGCCGCCAACGGCAAGTAACCCCTGCCCGACACGTCCTCCCGCACGGGGCGCCCCTGGGTGTCCCGTCTGCGTCCGGGTCCACCGGCACCCGCCATCGGCGCTGACACGAAAGCCACACGCGCCGCGATACTCTTGCGTTCCACGCCTGCCGGGTCATGGCCGGGCGCCGGATCACCGCCAGTGGGCGGGGTCCGGGGCCGGAATGCCGCCGGCGGCCGCAAGCAGGTCCGTAGACACACGGGCCGCGCACGCCTTCCGCAAGAGGAGTCATCCCGCATGAGCGATTCGTTCTCCACCCGCAGCCAGCTCGACGTCGGCGGTACCCGCTACGACTACTTCAGCCTGCCCAAGCTCGGCCAGCAGTTCGACATCTCCCACCTGCCGTATTCGATGAAGATCCTGCTGGAGAACCTGCTCCGGCACGAAGACGGCGGGGTCACCGTGGGCAGGGACCACATCGAGGCGGTAGCGCGCTGGCAGCCCGGCGCGGAACCGGAGACCGAGATCGCCTTCATGCCGGCCCGCGTGGTGCTGCAGGATTTCACCGGTGTGCCGTGCGTGGTCGACCTGGCCGCGATGCGCGATGCGGTGGTGAAGCTGGGCGGCCGGCCCGAGCAGATCAACCCGCTCATCCCCTCGGAGCTGGTCATCGACCACTCGGTGCAGGTGGATGTGTTCGGCAAGCCCGACGCGCTGGACATCAACGGCCGCATCGAGTTCGAACGCAACCAGGAACGCTACGGGTTCCTGCGCTGGGGCCAGAAGGCGTTCGACAACTTCAAGGTGGTGCCGCCCAACACCGGGATCGTCCACCAGGTGAACCTGGAAAACCTGGCCCGGGTGGTGATGACGGCTGAGAAAGACGGCGCCACGTTCGCCTACCCCGATACCGTGTTCGGCACCGACAGCCACACCACCATGATCAATGGCATCGGCGTGCTGGGCTGGGGCGTGGGCGGGATCGAGGCCGAGGCGGCCATGCTGGGCCAACCCTCCTCCATGCTGATTCCGCAGGTGGTGGGCTTCAAGCTCACCGGCAGGATGCCCGAAGGCGCCACCGCCACGGACCTGGTGCTCACGGTCACGCAGATGCTGCGCTCGCACGGGGTGGTCGGCAAGTTCGTGGAGTTCTTCGGCGAAGGCCTGCAGCACCTGCCCCTTGCCGACCGCGCGACCATCGGCAACATGGCACCGGAATACGGTGCCACCTGCGGCATCTTCCCGATCGACGCCGAATCGCTGAACTACCTGCGCCTGTCCGGCCGCAGCGATGCGCAGATCGCGCTGGTGGAGGCCTACGCCAAGGCGCAGGGACTGTGGCACGACGCCGACAGCCCCGCCGCGCAGTACAGCACCACGCTGGAACTGGACATGGGCACGGTCAAGCCGTCGCTGGCCGGCCCCAAGCGCCCGCAGGACCGCGTGCTGCTGGAAGACGTGCAGGCCAATTACCGGCAGGCGCTGACCGGGCTGACCGCCAACCGCGCGCGCAGGGACGTGGACGTGTCCACCTTCGTCAACGAAGGCGGCGGTACGGCGGTGGGCAACCCGCAGCTTGATCCGGGTCAGTCGGACATCGAACTGGACGGCAAGCGCATGCGCCTGAAGGATGGCGCGGTGGTGATCGCGGCCATCACCTCGTGTACCAATACGTCCAACCCGGCGGTGATGATCGGCGCCGGTCTGCTGGCCCGCAACGCCGCGGCCAAGGGGCTCACCCGCCAGCCGTGGGTCAAGACCTCGCTCGGCCCGGGCTCGCGCGTGGTCACCGATTACCTTGAAAAGGCCGGCGTGCTCAAGGAGCTGGAAAAGATCGGCTTCTACGTGGTCGGCTACGGCTGCACCACCTGCATCGGCAACTCCGGCCCGCTGCCCGAAGCGGTCAGCGCCGGCATCGCCGCCGGCGATCTGGCCGTGGCCTCGGTGCTGTCGGGCAACCGCAACTTCGAAGGCCGGGTCCACCCGGAAGTGAAGATGAACTACCTGGCCAGCCCGCCGCTGGTGGTGGCCTATGCCATCGCGGGAACCACCGACATCGATCTGACCCGCGACCCGCTGGGCACCGGTAGCGACGGTCAGCCGGTCTACCTGCGTGACATCTGGCCGAGCAACCAGGAGATCGGCGATGTGATCGCCGCCACCCTCGGGCCGGAGATGTTCAAGCAGAACTACGCCGACGTATTCAAGGGCGACAGCCGCTGGAACGCCATCGCCTCGCCCGACGGTGATCTGTACGCATGGAGCGATGCGTCCACCTACATCAAGAATCCGCCGTACTTCGACGGCATGACCATGCAGACCGGTCGCATCAGCGATGTCACCGGGGCCCGGGTCATGGGCCTGTTCGGCGATTCGATCACCACCGACCACATCTCCCCGGCCGGCAACATCAAGAAGGACTCCCCGGCGGGCCGCTTCCTGCAGGAGCGCGGCGTGCAGCCGGCCGACTTCAACAGCTACGGCAGCCGCCGTGGCAACGATGACGTGATGGTCCGCGGCACGTTCGCCAACATCCGCATCAAGAACCTGATGTTCGGCGGTGAGGAAGGCGGCAACACGCTGTACTTCCCGGCGCAGGGCGGCGAACCGGAAAAGCTGGCGATCTACGATGCGGCCATGAAGTACAAGGCCGACAATGTGCCGCTGGTGGTGCTGGCCGGCAAGGAATACGGCACCGGCTCGTCGCGTGACTGGGCCGCCAAGGGCACCCTGCTGCTCGGGGTGAAGGCGGTCATCGCCGAGAGCTTCGAGCGCATCCACCGCTCCAACCTGGTCGGCATGGGCGTGCTCCCGCTGCAGTTCCGCAACGGCGAGAACGCCCAGTCGCTGGGGCTGGACGGCTCGGAGGTGATCGACATCACCGGCCTGGACGACGGCGCCAGCAAGCGGGCCACGGTGACGGCCACCAAGGCTGATGGCACCGCCACCTCCTTCGAGGTGTCGGTGATGCTGCTCACCCCGAAGGAGGTGGAGTACTTCCGCCACGGCGGCCTGCTGCAGTACGTGCTGCGCCAGCTGGCGGCGCGCTGAGCCGCCCGCCCGGATGCCGCCGGTTCCGACCGGCGGCTCCCGTGCATCCGTCCGGGACGCGCGCCTTCACAGCCGTCGTCTGGTGCATGAAAAGGGGCCAGGGGCAGAACCGCCTCGAGCGGCTGACCCGAGCGCCTCTATTTTTCATATTTCAGGTGTTTTTCATTATTTTCCCGTAGACTGGATCCGTGTCCCGTCGCCGGAAGCCGCCATGCTCCATACCCCTGTCCGTTTCGACCCCATCAACGAGCTGACCCGCGCCACCGCGTCCTCGGTGAAGGAGCACTGGCGCAAGGTGATGCAGGATGTCCGCGAACAGCGCATGGTGGTGGTCACCAATCACAACGAACCGCAGGCGGTCATCATCTCCGCCGAACAGTACCGGGCGCTGCAGGCCAAGGTGGAAGCGCTGGAACATGCGCTGCAGGACGCCCGCGCGGATGGCGGCCTGGAGGCCCTGCGCCGTGGTTTTGATGAGCGCCTGGCGGTGCTGCAGCACGCGCAGGCGGGCGAGCGTGCACGCGCCCTGCTGCGCGGGCCGGCCCGGCTGGACGGCAAGGTCAAGGCCGGCGCCGGCTACTGATGGCGCGTCCGTTCCTGTACGTGCTGGCCGGGGTGAACGGGGCCGGCAAGAGCTCGGTGGGCGGTCATCTGCTGCGGCAGGCGGGACTGGACTGGTTCAACCCGGACAGCTACGCCCGCGCACTGCGCCAGACCCATACCCTGTCCCCGCAGCAGGCCAACGCACAGGCCTGGCAGGAAGGTGTGGCGCGGCTGCGCGAGGCGCTCGCCCACGGTCGCAACCATGCCTTCGAGACCACGCTGGGCGGAAACTCCATCGCCGCCCTGCTGCGCCAGGCCAGCGCCAGCCACGATGTGCTGGTCTGGTTCTGCGGCCTGTCCAGCCCGGAACAGCACATCGCCCGGGTCCAGGCGCGGGTGAAGGCCGGCGGCCATGCCATCGACGAGGCCGATATCCGGCGTCGTTGGCCACTGGCGCAGCAGAACCTGATCCAACTGATGCCGGTGCTGTCGCAGCTGCAGGTCTACGACAACAGCGCCGATGCCGCGCCCGGCGACACGGTGGCCGATCCGCAGCTGCTGCTGCAGATCGAGGACGGGGCGCTGCAGTGGCCCCCCGCCGATGACCTGGCCCAGTTGCGGCGCACCCCGCGCTGGGCCGTACCGCTGTTGGAAGCGGCCCTGCGGCTGTGAGCACGCCGCGCCGGGCGGCGCACGGCGCCGGTCAGCGCGGCAGCACCCCGGCATCGGTGCGCAGCGCCCGCAGCAGGCCCGCCATGTAGAACACCAGCGTGAACGAGAACGGCAGGCCGCACAGCACCACCGCGGTCTGCATGGCACCGAAGTTTCCCGCCAGCAGCAGGCCGATGCTGACCACCGTGATGACCACCGCCCAGAACACCCGCAACCAGATCGGCGCGTCATGGCCCGCCTCGGTCTCTCCCTCCACGCGGCGCGTGCACAAATTGGCGATCATCAACGTGCCCGAATCCACCGGGGTGAGGAACAACACGAAGCCGATCACCACCGCAGCACCCGCCACATAGGGCGCCCACGGCAGGTATTCCAGCAGTTTGAACAGAGTCATCGCCGCGTCGGCGCGTGCCACCTCGCCCAGCACGGCCTGGCCATGATTGAGCACCAGGTCGATGGCGGTGTTGCCGAAGATCGACAGCCAGGCCAGGGTGAAGCCCAGCGGAATCAGCAGCACGCCCAGCACCACCTCGCGCACGCTGCGGCCACGCGAGATGCGCGCCACGAACAGGCCCACGAACGGCGCCCAGGCGATCCACCACGCCCAGTAGAACAGCGTCCAGTTGCCCAGCCAGGCGCGCGCGGGCGCATCATTGAGGTACATGTCGAAGCTTTTGTGCACGAAACCGGCCAGATAATCGCCGGTGTTCTGCACCATGCCGTCGAGCAGGTGCAGCGTGGGGCCGGTGACCAGCACGAACAGCAACAGCGCGCACAGCAGGATCACATTGAGGTTGGACAGCCAGGCAATGCCCTTTTCGATGCCGCTGACCACGCCCACGGTGGCCACGGCCATCATCGCCAGCACGATCAGCACCAGCACGTGCGGGGTGGCGGGAATACCGAACAGGTACACCAGCCCGGACTGGATCACCAGCGCGCCGATACCCAGGTTGGTCACCATCGAGACCAGCGTCGCCAGGATGCCGAAACCGTCAACCATGTCGCCGATCCGGCCATGCGCACGCTCACCAAAGAGCGGGTACAGCGCCGACCGCAGCGCCAGCGGCTGGCCGCGCCGGTAGGCAAAATAGGCCAGCGTCACGCCCACCAGCGCATACAGCGCCCAGCCGTGCAGTCCCCAGTGCAGGAAGGTCAGCGCCATGGCCTCGCGCGCGGCGGCCACCGTGCCGCCCGGCTGCGAAGGCGGGGCAAGGAAATGGTCCAGTGGTTCGTAGGCGCCGTAGTACAGCAACGCAATGCCGATACCGGCGGAAAACAGCATGGCTACCCACGAGACGTAGCCGAACGCTGGCGCCTCGTCATCACGGCCCAGGCGGATCCGCCCGTAACGGGAACCGGCCAGCCACACCACGAAGGCCAGGCAGGCCACCACCAGCACCATGTACCAGGCGCCGAACGCGGCCGAGACACGCGCCTGCGCCCACTGCAGCCAGTGCTCGCTGGCCTTCGGATACAGCACGGTGAGCAGGCCGAGCACGCCGGTGGTGGCGGCCGAACTCAGGAACACGAAGACATTCAGGCGCAGCGGGGCATGCGGCGCGGAGGCGGGTGTGGACATCGGGGTGTCTCGAAAGGTCCGGGGAAGTAAGGAAGTCCAGTCAGAAAAGGCCGGCCGGACCGCTCGTGCAGGGATCGCACCGGCCTATCCTGATCTTTATTGATTGAACGTTCAATCAATAAACGCGATACTACACCCTCCCGCCGGCACGGACCGGCCGTACCCCAGGGAGGGACCATGCCGAAGAAGGGCATCGAGCCGGTTCGTCGCGAACAGCTCATCCGCGCCACCTTCCAGACCATCGACGAAATGGGTCTGGCCGATACCACCGTGGCCACCATCGCGCGCAACGCCGGCCTGTCCACGGGCATCGTCGCCCACTACTTCGGTGACAAGGACGGCCTGCTCAACGCCGCCATGCGGCAGATCCTGCGTGAGTTGAAGGCCGCCGTGGCCCGCCACCGCAGCGCCTGCGCCGATGACCCGCGCGCCCAGCTGCGCGCGATCGTCGATGGCAACTTCGATGACAGCCAGACCAACGGCACGGCCATGCGGGTCTGGCTCACCTTCTGGGCCGCGAGCATGCACCAGCCCGAGCTGGCCCGCCTGCAGCGCGCCAACGACCACCGCCTTTACGCCAACCTGTGCTGGCAGTTCAGGCGCGTGCTGGACCAGGCCCCCGCCCGCCTGGCCGCCCGCGGGCTGGCGGCGATGATCGACGGGCTGTGGCTGCGCGGCAGCCTGGTCGGGGAGGTCTTCAACGCCGACCACGCCCGGCAGATCGCCTATGCCTACATCGACCACCAGCTGCAGTCGGCGCCGCCGCGGACCGACACGCGGTAACCACATCACTGCGGGCATTGTTGCCCCGTCTCCCCTTCCCTCTTCCAGGAGTCACCCCATGAGCCCCCTGCCGCAACAGCAGCTTTACATTCACGGCCGGCTGGTCGATGCCACCAGCGGCGCCACCTTCGACACCGTCAACCCGGCCAATGGCCAGGTGCTGGCACAGGTCCAGGTGGCCAGCCAGGCGGACATCGAACGGGCCGTGCAGAGTGCGGCGGAAGGCCAGAAGGTCTGGGCCGCGATGACGGCCATGGAGCGCTCACGCATCCTGCGCCGGGCGGTGGACCTGCTGCGCGAGCGCAATGACGAACTGGCCCGCCTGGAAACCGCCGACACCGGCAAGGCACTGTCGGAAACCACGACGGTGGACATCGTCACCGGCGCCGACGTGCTGGAATACTACGCCGGCCTGGCCACGGCCATCGAAGGCATCGCCCTGCCGCTGCGCGAGTCCAGCTTCTTCTACACCCGGCGCGAGCCGCTGGGCGTGGTCGCCGGCATCGGTGCCTGGAACTACCCCATCCAGATCGCCCTGTGGAAGTCGGCCCCGGCCCTGGCCGCCGGCAACGCGATGGTCTTCAAGCCCTCCGAAGTGACCCCGCTGACTGCCATTCGCCTGGCCCAGATCTATACCGAGGCCGGCGTGCCGGACGGTGTGTTCAACGTGGTCCAGGGCCCGGGCCGGGATATCGGCAACTGGCTGACCGAGCACCCGCTGATCGAGAAGATCTCCTTCACCGGCGGCGTGGCCACCGGCAAGAAGGTCATGGCTGCGGCCGCCTCGTCCTCGCTGAAGGAAGTGACCATGGAGCTGGGCGGCAAATCGCCGCTGGTGATCTGCGAGGATGCCGATCTGGACCGCGCCGCCGACATCGCGGTGATGGCCAACTTCTTCAGCTCCGGCCAGGTCTGCACCAACGGCACACGGGTGTTCGTGCCGCGTCCGCTGCTCGCCGCGTTCGAAGCGGCCGTGCTTGAGCGGGTGCAGCGCATCCGCATCGGCGACCCCATGGACGAGCAGACCAATTTCGGCCCGCTCACCAGCTTCGGCCATATGGACAACGTGCTGCGTTTCATTGAAAGCGGCAAGAAGGAAGGCGCGCGCCTGGTCACCGGCGGCGCCCGCGCCAGCGACAGTGCGCTGGCCGAAGGCGCCTATGTGCTGCCCACCGTGTTCTCCGACTGCCGTGACGACATGGAGATCGTGCGCGAGGAGATCTTCGGGCCGGTGATGAGCGTGCTGGCGTACGACGACGAGGACGAGGTCATCCGCCGCGCCAACGACACCGCGTTCGGCCTGGCCGCCGGCGTTGTCAGCCGCGACATCAGCCGCGCCCACCGCATCATCCACCGCCTGGAAGCCGGCATCTGCTGGGTCAACACCTGGGGCGAATCGCCGGCCGAGATGCCGGTGGGCGGCTACAAGCAGTCCGGTGTCGGCCGCGAGAACGGCCTGTCCACGCTGGGCCATTACACCCGCATCAAATCGGTGCAGGTCGAGCTGGGCGACTACGCCAGCGTGTTCTGAGCCCCGCCCTCCCCCACCGGCCCCGTGCCACCCGCCCTTTGCCGGACCGCGCCCCCCGCGCGCGNCCGGCCCGCAGGAGAACTGACATG
>JGI26055J44792_1000217_pt1 | contig 13291 bp, 8 predicted proteins | sample HigsolmetaGSP17D_FD_44792 | JGI IMG/M metagenome (IMG submission 44792)
CCTGCGTCCGGTATGGCCGGTGCTGCTGGCCACGCTGGTGGCCGGGCTGCTGCTGGCGCTGGTGGAAGTGGCCATGTTCGATTTCCTGGGCCGCATCGTCGACATGGTGGCCGAGAAGCCGGGGNCGGATTTCTTCCAGCGCCATGCCCGCGAGCTGCTGTGGATGCTGGCCGTGTGCGTGCTGGCGCGGCCGCTGCTGGTGGCCGTGCACAACCTGCTGGTGAACCAGGCCATCGTGCCCGGCCTGAGCAACCGCTCGCGCTGGCTCATGCACAACTATGTGGTGCGGCAGAGCCTGTCGTTCTTCCAGAACGATTTCGCCGGCAGCATGGCCAACCGGGTGATGCAGACCGGCACGTCGCTGCGCGAATCGGCGGTGCAGATGGTCGATTCGCTGTGGTACATCCTGGTCTACACCGGCACGGCGCTGGTGCTGTTCGCGCAGGCGGACTGGCGGTTGATGGTGCCGCTGATCCTGTGGATGCTGGCCTACGTGGTGATCATGGTGTACTTCGTGCCGCGCGCCAAACAGCGTGCGTGGATCGCCTCCGAAGCGCGGTCCAAGGCGATGGGGCGCATCGTGGACGGCTACACCAACATTCCCACCCTGAAACTGTTCGCCCACGGCGGGCAGGAGCAGGCCTATGTGGCCGAATCCATCCAGGAGCTGGCACAGAAGCATCGCGCGCAGACCCGGGTCACCACCGGCATGGATCTGAGCATCTCCATCGTCAACGGGCTGCTGATCGCCGGCACCTGCGCGCTGTCGCTGTGGCTGTGGAACGCCGGCAGCATCAGTGTGGGCGCCATCACCCTGGCCACCGGTCTGGTGATCCGCATCCACAACATGTCCGGCTGGATCATGTGGACGATCAACGGCATCTTCGAGGACGTGGGCACGGTACAGGACGGCATCACCACCATTTCCCAGCCGTTGACCGTACAGGACCGCGATGACGCGGTGCCGCTGCAGGTGCGCCAGGGCGAGGTGCGCTTCGAGGACGTGCATTTCCACTACGGCAAGCAGGGTGGGGTGATCGCCGGCCTGGACCTGCGCGTGAAACCGGGCGAGAAGATCGGGCTGGTCGGCCCGTCCGGTGCCGGCAAATCCACCCTGGTCAACGTGCTGCTGCGGCTGTACGACCTGGAGAGCGGGCGCATCCTGATCGATGGCCAGGATATCGCCACTGTCACCCAGGAAAGCCTGCGCCACCAGATCGGCGTGGTGACCCAGGACACGTCGCTGCTGCACCGCTCCATCCGTGACAACCTGCTCTACGGCCGTCCCGACGCCAGCGAGGAGCAGCTGCGCGCGGCGGTGGCCAAGGCGCGTGCCGATGGGTTCATTGAAACCCTGGTGGACGGGCAGGGCCGGCGCGGGTACGACGCGCATGTGGGCGAGCGCGGGGTCAAGCTGTCCGGCGGCCAGCGCCAGCGCATCGCCATTGCGCGCGTGCTGCTCAAGGACGCCCCGGTGCTGGTGCTGGACGAGGCGACCTCGGCGCTGGATTCGGAGGTGGAAGCGGCCATCCAGGACAGCCTGGACGAACTGATGGGCGGCAAGACCGTCATCGCCATCGCCCACCGTCTGTCCACCATCGCGCGGATGGACCGCCTGGTGGTGATGGACCAGGGACGCATCGTGGAAACCGGCAGCCACGCCGAGCTGATCGCCGCCGGTGGTCTGTATGCGCGGCTGTGGGCCCGGCAGACGGGCGGTTTCGTCGCCGCCGGGGGCGAGGCCGAGGCGCCGGGAGCCTGATACGGCAACGGCCCGGGAATACCCGGGCCGTTGGCTGCGGCATCGCGGCAGCGCCTGTTTACTCGATCGGCTGGCCCATCATCAGCTGGCGGGCGAAGCGCACCGGCGGTGCACCGTAGGACAGCATCTGGTCGTGGTACGCCTTCAGGTTGAAGTCCGCCCCCAGCTTGTCCTGCATTGCCTTGCGCGTGTCGAAATGCTCCTGCGCGCCCACGAAGTAGGTCGGCAGCTGCGCCGAGGTCAGCTGCGCGCGCGTCCACTTGCCGGCGGCTTCGCTCTCCTGCTGGAACGCATCGTGGGTCATCAGGTGCATCGCCTGCTCGCGGGTCCAGTTGTCCACGTGCACGCCCTGGTCCAGGATCGCGTTGGAAATGGTGCGCAGGTAGAACTTCAGCTGGACCAGGTGGAACAGCGGATCGTTGTCCAGGTAGCCCTGCTCCTGCATCATGCGCTCGGTGTAGACCGCCCAGCCTTCGGCGAACAGTCCCGAGCGCAGCACCGCGCGCAGGGTGGAGGGGAACTTGGCCGAATGCCAGCCTTCCAGGTAATGGCCCGGCGTGCCTTCATGGATGCTCAGCAGGTGGATCATCCGGGTGTTGTACTCACGCAGGAACGAGTCGACCTGGGGGGTGCTCCAGTCCTCCGGAATCGGCGAGACCGCGTAGAAGGTCTTCAGGTTCTTGTCCAGCGGACCGGGCGAATCGCAGTACGCCACGGCCACGCCGCGCTGGAACTCGGGCATCAGGATGATTTCCACCGGTGCGTCCGGCAGGGTCATCAGGTCATGCTCGCGCACGAATGCGGTGGACTGGTCCAGCGCGGCCTTGGCGGCCTCCACGACCTTGTCGCGGGCCGGCTTGTCCGCATAGGCCAGCTCCAGGGCGGCTTCAATGGCCTTCTGCTGCTGTGCGTCGTCCGGCTGGGCCGGCAGCGGCGGCGCGCCGGGCACGTCCTTGAGCACCTTCTGGGCAATGGCGTACATGTCGCCGCGTACCCGCGTCAGTTCGGCGCGCGCACGCGTACCGATCTCCTGCCGCGACAGCGACGAGTTCAGCGCGAACTTCAGCTTCTGGTCGTACAGCGCCGCACCGATGCGGAACTCCCCCTTGGCATTGGGGACCAGCGTGCCGTCCAGCCAGGCCTGCTGTTCGTCCACGGCCTTCTTCAGGCCCTCGATGGCCGCCTGCAGACGCTGCTGCTCGGCCTGCGGCAGCTCACCCACATGCGGGGTGATGAACGTATCGACGATGCTCAGGATGCCGCGGTTCTGGCGCGCGACCGTCTCGGCATGCACCTTGGGCACACGGGCCGGGTCCAGGTTCTCGCGCGCCTGCGCGAAGATCTGCGGAATCTTCTCCATGCGGGCGGTCGCCGAGGCCAGGCGCTCGGGCAGCGGTGCGAATTCGCGGGCCATCAGGCCGTACAGCGCGCTGCCGGCCAGGCCGTTGTAGATCTGCGGATCCCACTGGGCGGACTTCAGCACCTCGGCCGACCAGATCTCCGACTGCAGCTGGTTGCGCAGGATGGCCGCATCGACCTGGTTCTCGCGGCTCAGCCCGGCCACGTCCACCTTGTCCAGCTCGGCCAGCAAGGCCTTGTAGGCCGCCAGGGTCTTCTGCTGGCCGGCGGCGCTGAGGTCGTCGATCTGGCTGTCGTAGCGGTGGTCGCCGATCTGCGTGGCACTGACCGGCGACAGCTGCATCCAGGTATCCAGCGCACGCTTGGACAGCCCCGCGAAGGCAGCATCCGCGGCGGCGGTGCCGGCCTGCGCACTGCCGGCGGACGCGGCGGCGGTTGTGGGGGCGTCGGCCTGCTGGCAGCCGGACAACGCGGCCATCAGGGCAAGGGCAAGAAGCTGCGGGCGCATCGGCGATCCTGTACGGAGAACAAGGGGCGAGCATAGGCGCTCACGCGCGGCTTGTCGCCGTGCCAAACGCTTACCCGCGCCCCGGTTCCCCGATCACCGCTCGTCCGTGTGAGGGGGCTCAGCCCTCGTCGGTCTCGTATTCGACGAACACATCCAGTTCCAGCGCCAGCTCCTGCACCGCATCGCGGACCTTCTGCGCGGTGCTCTCATTGCCGACTTCCACTTCCAGCTCGTGGATCCCCGGGCCGATGTCATCGGACAGGCCGGCCGAACTGGAGTCATCGTCGTCCATGTGCGGCATCAGGTCGTCGGTTTCCTCCACGTGCTCGATGCCTTCCAGGCTCTGCAGCAGGTCGCTGATGGCGCGGGTATCGTCTTCGCTTCCGGTGATTCGCAGTCGCAGCATGGCCATGGGGGCGGGCATCCAGTTGAAAGGGGCTTCCAGCCTAGCCAGCGGCCGGCAAAGGCCGGGTGAGGATGACCGCCACGAGGGCGCCGGTTGCAGCGCCGCTCAGCGTACCGGCACCGGGATGTTGCACAGGTCGATATGGCCGGCCGGACGCTTGTAGAAATCGTCCACGCGGTTGCGTCGGGCTTCCACGGTATCGGCGAACGTCCGGGAGTCCGTCCGCAGCACCTGGATCGGCGTGCGCTCGGCCACCGGCACGTCGCTGGCGCGGCGGATCGCGGTGATCGGAGTGCGCTGCGCGGCGTCTTCGTAGAAGCCCATCGGCGCCGGCCCGCGCGGCAGGGCGCTGAGCAGTTCCATGCCCTGCAGCACGCGTCCGACCAGGGTGATGTTGCGGTCCAGCTGGCGCGGCGACTGCCCGGTGACCACGTACAGCTCGGCCCCGACGCTGCTGTCTTCGGCGTTGTTGCGGCCAGCGCCCAGAGCACCGTAGCAGTGGGCGAGCCAGACCTTGCCGGCCTGCGGATCCTGGCCGACGGCGAAGCCATCGACAAAGCCGGTCTGCGGCGCCCAGCCATCGCGGTCGGGCAGCACGCTCACCGCCAATCCCGCCCGGTCGCGCTCGAATTCGGCCGGCAGGTGGCGCTGCGCGCTGCCCAGTGGCTTGGCCTTGGCCGGGTCATCGGCCTGCGCATCGCCGAACTGCACCACGAAATTGTCCTGCGCCCGATAGATGCTGGTGCCGTTCCAGAAGCCTTCGTGGGCCAGGGTCTGGATGTTGGCCACATGGCGCGGGGCGAAGCCGGGTGCCAGCTCGATGATCACCCGCCCGGCCGGCAGGTCCATGTACAGCAGGTTGGCCGGGTCCGGCGTGCGCCAGTCGCTGTCCGGCGCCTCCTTCAGGATCTGCTGGGCGCTGCGGTACGGTGCGGCGGCAATGCCTGCCGCGGGCAGCAGGCAGGCCAGGACGAGGGCAGGCAGTACAGCACGGCGCAGCAGCATGGGAACCCCGGAACACGGAACGAGCCTGCGATTCTGCGCGAGCGCCGCCGGCGCGCCAAGCGGCAGCGCGTCACGGCGCGCGCTGCCGGCGGTGCTGCTCAGCCGGCTTTGCGCCGCAGCGGGGTCACGTTGCTTTTCTTCCGGCCTTTGGCGGCCGGCGCCTCCGCGTGGGCAGCGAAGAAATCGCGCACCTTGGGGTAGACCACTTCGCGCCAGCGGCGGCCGCTGAAAATACCGTAATGCCCCGCGCCTTCGACGATGAAGTGCTCGCGGCGGGCCGCGGGAATACCGCTGCACAGCGCCTGCGCGGCCTCGGTCTGGCCCAGCCCGGCGATATCGTCCAGCTCGCCTTCGATGCTGAGCAGGGCCGTATCGCGGATGGCGGACGGATCGACCTTTTCCCCGTTGACCACCCACTCACCACGCGGCAGCAGGAAGTCCTGGAAGACCACGGAAATGGTGTCCAGGTAGTAGCGCGCGGGCATGTCCAGCACCGCGTTGTACTCGTCGTAGAAACGGCGATGCGCGTCGGCATCTTCCAGGTCGCCCTTGACCAGATCGGCGTAGAAATCCCAGTGCGAACTGAAGTGCCGGCTGGGGTTCATCGACAGGAACCCGGCGTGCTGCAGGAAGCCGGGATACACCCGCCGCCCGGCACCGGGATAGCCGGCCGGCACGGTGTGGATGACGTTGTTCTCGAACCACGACAGCGGGTTCTGCGTGGCCAGGTTGTTGACCGCGGTCGGGCTGCAGCGGGCATCGATCGGCCCGCCCATCATCACCAGCGAGCGCGGTGTGGGCTCGCCGCGGCTGGCCATCAGCGAGACGGCGGCCAGCACTGGCACCGTCGGCTGGCACACGCTGACCACGTGCAGACGCTCCACCCCCAGGTGGCGGATGAACTCCTGGACATAGGCGATGTAGTCGTCCAGGCCGAACTCGCCCTCGCTGGCCGGCACCATGCGTGCATCCACCCAGTCGGTGACATACACGCGGTGGTCGCGCAGCAGGGTGCGCACGGTATCGCGCAGCAGGGTCGCATGGTGACCCGACAGGGGTGCCACCACCAGCACGAACGGCTGGTTGAGCATGGTGTGCAGCTGGTCGGCCTCGTTGCTGTGGCGCTTGAAGCGCAGCAGCTTGCAGAACGGCTTGCTCACCTCTTCATGGACGACGATCGGCACGCGCTCGCCGTCCACCTCGATCTCGTTGATGCCCCATTCCGGCTTCTCATAATCCTTGCCGATGCGGTGGAACAGCTCGTTCACCGCCGCCAGACGGTCGGCACCGGGCATCTGCGACCACCAGTGGCCGGGATTGGTGAAGAAGCGGGCATTGGCCTGCGCCTGGTGCACCCAGGGAGCGAGCAGGTTGCGGGTCAGTTCGTGCAGTTGATAGAGCATGACGAACGAATATGTATGGTCATATGTTGCCGCGCAGCATAACGCATCGGCGGCTGCCGAAGGTTAAGTGGCCGGGGTCATTGCCCGGCCTGTTCCAGGGAGGCCGCCTCGTCGGCCAGCGATGGACCCAGCCAGCAATGTGAACCGGCGGCGCGCAGGCCGTGGCGCTTCAGTTCACGGCGATACCAGCGGGCCGGACGGGCCTGGAAGCCTTCATGATCGCCGTCGAACGCATCCTCGGCGGTGAACGTCTCCAGGAACGCGATGCCGCCTGTGAGCTCGGCCAGGCCGGCCAGCCCGCTGCGCAGTTCGCGGTCGGGCACGTAATGCAGCACGTCCGAGCAGACCAGCAGATCCACCGGCGCGCATGGCCGCAGCCAGGCGAAATCGCCGAAGCGGGCCGGGTGCAGGTTGCGGGTGCGGCCGTAGCGGCGCACCGCGTACTCGCTGCTGTCAAAGCCCAGGTACTGCAGTTTCGGTCGCAGTTTCAGCAGCGGGGCGCGCCAGGCGCCTTCCCCACAGCCGATGTCCAGCACACTGCGCAGCGGGCGCTCGAGGTAGTACTCGGCCGTGGCCACGGCCATCGCGACCTTGCGTGCCAGACGCGCGCTGCCGCCGATGTCGGCGCTGCGGTACCAGCGCTGGAAGTAGGCGGCGTCGTAGGTCTTGTCCATGCGGAAAGGCGGGGGCTGCGGTGGGAGGCCGCCATCCTACGCCGCCGCGGCCTGCCTGTGTCGCCCGGTCGCGGTGCGCTGGCGCGGCCGATCGGTGAGAATGGCGTCTCACCACGCCAGCCGCTGGAGCGCGCATGCAGACGTATTACTGGGTCAAGACCTTCCATCTGGTGTTCGTGGTGGCCTGGATGGCCACGGTGTTCTATCTGCCGCGCATCCTGGTCAACATCGCCGAAACCGCGGGCCAGGCGGCGGTGGGCGAGCGGCTGCAGCTGATGGGGCGGCGCCTGTACCGTTTTGGCCATGTGATGTTCGGCCTGGCGTTCGTGCTGGGTCTGGTGCTGTGGCTGGGCTATCGGGTGATTCCGGAGTTCCCGACGATGGTGGCGCCGGGGGCGGCGGGCTGGCTGCACGCCAAACTGGGCCTGGTGGTGCTGCTGCTGGGTTATTACATATGGGCCGGGCGCCTGCTCAAGGGCGTGGCCCGCGGCAGGGCGCTGCCATCGTCACGGGCCTTGCGCTGGATCAACGAGATCCCGCTGCTGGTGTTCATTCCGATCGTGTGGCTGGTACTGGCCAGGCCGATGTAATACCGCGAAAAGCCAGCCGAGCATGGCTCGGCTCTACAGGGGTGCGCGGGGTGTTACGCGGTGGCAGGGTGCGCGGTGTGACCGGGCGCGCGGGATGCGCGGAATGTTCCGGTAGCGCCGAGCCATGCTCGGCGTGCGCGCGCAGCGCGGGATTTCCGCGAACGGCCAGCCGAGCATGGCTCGGCTCTACCGGTCAGGCGGCTTCGTAGGTGCCGTAGCTGCGCAGGCGCGCGTAGCGCTGCTCCAGCAGCTGTTCGGTCGAAAGCCGGTCCAGCGCCTCCAGTTCGTTCAGCAGCACCGCCTTCAGCCGCTTGCCCATCTGCACGGGATTGCGGTGTGCGCCGCCGGTCGGCTCGCGCACGACCTTGTCCACCAGACCCAGGCTCTTCAGGCGCGGCGCGGTCAGCCCCAGCTGCTCGGCCGCATCCTTGGCCTTGCTGGCGTCCTTCCACAGGATCGAGGCACAGCCTTCCGGGCTGATCGTGGAGTACACGCTGTACTCCAGCATCACGGTGCGGTCGCCCACACCCAGCGCCAGCGCGCCGCCGGAACCGCCTTCGCCGATCACCGTGCAGATCACCGGCACCTTCAGCTCGGCCATCTCCATCAGGTTGCGGGCGATCGCCTCGGACTGGCCGCGCGATTCGGCATCGATGCCCGGCCATGCGCCGGCGGTGTCGATCAGGGTCAGCACCGGCAGGCCGAAGCGTTCAGCCATCTTCATCAGGCGCAGGGCCTTGCGGTAGCCCTCCGGCTTGGGCATGCCGAAGTTGCGCCTGATCTTTTCCTTGGTGTCGCGGCCCTTCTGGTGGCCGATGACCATCACCGAGCGCCCATTGAGGCGCGCCAACCCGCCCATGATCGCCTTGTCGTCGGCGAAGGCACGGTCGCCGGCCAGCTCCTGGAACCCGTCGAACATGATGCGCAGGTAGTCGGCGGTGTACGGGCGCGACGGATGGCGCGCCAGCTGCAGCACCTGCCAGGAACTGAGGTTGCGGAAGATCTGCGCGGTGCGCAGGCGCAGCTTGTCGCGCAGGGCCTGCACTTCGGCGTCCACGTTCACGGCCGGGCCGGCGCTGGCGCTGCGCAGTTCCTGGATCTTCGCTTCCAGGTCGGCGATGGGTTGCTCGAAGTCGAGGTAGTTCGGATTCATCGGACGCCGTCGCAATAAGAAGGGGGGAAGTTTAGCCGAACGCGCGGAAATGGCCCGTACGCCCTCGTCTGGTCGCCGTGACAGGCGACCGTCAGCTGGCCCATGGCGGGCTGTAGCGCACTTTCAGGGTGCGCACGGCCGGGTCGGCGCGCAGCGCGGACAACAGCCGCGAGTCCACCCGCACCGCGCTGTCACCGGACACATCCAGCATGCCGGCCAAGGGACCCTGTTCGCCGTTCAGCAGCAGATCCAGGCGCAGGGGGGTGCGCCCCGGGCGGTGCGCGTGCAGCAGGCCATTGACCCGCTCCCACACCGGCCGCTGCCGGCGCAGGTCCAGGCGCAGCGACAGGCGCGTGGCGTAGTTGGCGCAGATGTCATCGAAGTCCCAGCACTGGCGGATGCGCAGGGCGAAGCCACCATTGAACTCGTCCTCGCGCAGCCCGCCCTTGACCACCAGGATGCGGTCCTTGGTCATCAGGTGGCCGAACTCGGCCATCGCGTCGGAGAACGCGCTGCACTCCACCCGGCCGCGGCCGTCCTCAAGCTGGATGAACATCTGGCTTTCGCCCTTGCGGCGCACGCCGACCACCTGGCCGGCCAGCACCGTCTGCACTTCCGGGCGCCAGCGCTTCTCGCCACCGCCACTGTTGCTGTTGGCACTCCAGATCTTTTCCACCGCGCCCAGATCGTTGCCGACCAGATCGCGCACGTCATCGCGCCACGGGTCGAACGGGTGGCCGCTGAGGTAGAAGCCCAGCGTGTCGCGCTCGCCGGTCAGGCGCTGCAGCAGCGGCCATTCCTCGGCCTGCGGCAGCTCCAGTTCGATGCCGGGCGCGCCGGGATCAGGGCCGCCGAACAGCGAGTTCTGTCCGGAAGCGCGCTCACGCGCCATCTGCTCGGTAGCCTTGATCACCTCCGGCAGCTGCAGCGCGAGCGAGGCGCGGTTGCGCCCCAGCTCGTCCAGCGCGCCGCAGTTGATCATCGCCTCCAGCGTGCGCCGGTTGAGCTTGGCCGAGCCGATGCGCGTGCAGAAATCCAGCAGGTCGGTGTAGGGGCCGCCGCGCTGGCGTTCCTCCACCACCGCTTCGCAGGCACCCTGGCCGACGCCCTTGATGGCGCCCAGGCCGTACTGGATCGTGTCCGGGGTGGCGGCTTCGAACATGAAGGCGGACTGGTTCACCTTCGGCGGCAGCACGGTCAGGCCGAGGTTGCGCACCTCATCGAGGAAGCCGACCACCTTTTCGGTGTTGTCCATGTCCGAGGACAGCGTGGCCGCCATGAACTCGGCCGGGTAATGCCGCTTCAACCAGGCGGTCTGGTAGCTGACCAGTGCATAGGCGGCGGCGTGCGACTTGTTGAAGCCGTAGCCGGCGAACTTCTCCATCAGGTCGAAGATGGCATCGGCCTTGGCCTCGCCCACGCCGTCCTTGGCCGCGCCTTCGCGGAAGATCTCGCGGTGCTTGGCCATTTCGGCCGGCACCTTCTTGCCCATCGCACGGCGCAGCAGGTCGGCGCCGCCCAGCGAGTAGCCGCCGACGATCTGCGCCATCTGCATCACCTGCTCCTGGTACACCATGATGCCGTAGGTGTCGCGCAGGATCCGCTCGGTGCGCGGGTCGGGGTACTCGACCTCTTCGCGGCCGTGCTTGCGGTCCACGAACGAGGGAATCAGGTCCATCGGGCCAGGGCGGTACAGCGACACCAGCGCGATCAGGTCCTCGAACCGGTCCGGCTTGGCGTCCTTGAGCAGCCGGCGCATGCCGGAGGATTCGAACTGGAACACCGCCCCGGTGTTGCCGGAAGCGAAGATGTCCTTGTAGGTGGGCGCATCGTCCAGCGGCAGCTGGGTGATGTCCAGCGGCGGAATGCCGGCACGCGCNTGCCGCGCGTTGATGGCNTTCACCGCCCAGTCGATGATCGTCAGCGTGCGCAGGCCCAGGAAGTCGAACTTCACCAGGCCCACTTCTTCCACGTCGTTCTTGTCGAACTGGGTGACCGGGTTCTTGCCGCGCCCCTGCTCATCGTGTTCGGCGAACAGCGGGCAGAACTCGCTCAGCGGCTCGGGGGCGATGACCACGCCGCCGGCGTGCTTGCCGGCGTTGCGGGTGAGATCTTCCAGCTGGCGTGCCAGGTCGATCAGGTCCCGCACATCATCCTCGCTCTGGTAGCGCTGGATGAGTTCGGGCGAGGCCATTTCGCTGTCCTTGCCTTCGCCCATCGCATCCTTGAGCGAAATGCCCAGGATNTTGGGGATCAGCTTGGCCACGCCATCGACCAGCCCATACGGGAAGCCCAGCACGCGGCCGGAATCGCGCACCACCGCCTTGGCGGCCATGGTGCCGTAGGTGATGATCTGGCTGACCCGCTCACGGCCGTACTTGCGCGCCACGTAGTCGATGACTTCGTCGCGGCGGTCCATGCAGAAGTCGATGTCGAAGTCGGGCATCGACACGCGTTCCGGGTTCAGGAAGCGCTCGAACAGCAGGTTGTACGGCAGCGGATCCAGGTCGGTGATCTGCAGCGCCCACGCCACCAGCGAACCGGCGCCGGAGCCACGGCCCGGACCGATCGGAATGCCCTGCGCCTTGCCCCACTGGATGAAGTCGGCCACGATCAGGAAGTAGCCGGGGAAGCCCATCTTGATGATGGTGTCCAGCTCGAACTCCAGCCGGTCGCTGTAGTCCTGTGCCGTCATTCCCGCCGCGATCGGGTTCTTCTCCAGGCGTGCCGCCAGGCCCTTGCGTGATTCGCTGCGGATCCAGGTGTCCAGCGTTTCATCGTCCGGCACCGGATAATCGGGCAGGAAGTACGTGCCCAGGCGCATTTCGATGTTGCAGCGCTCGGCCAGCGCACGCGTGTTGTCGATCGCATCGGGAATGTCGGCGAACAGCGCGCACATCTCCTCGGCCGATTTCAGGTACTGCTGGTCGCTGTACTCGCGCGGGCGCTTGGGGTCGTCGAGCACGCGGCCGGTGGAAATGCACACGCGCGCCTCGTGCGCGCTGAAATCGGTCGGCGCCAGGAACCGTACGTCGTTGCTGGCGATCACCGGCAGGCCGCGCTGGCCGGCGGCCATCAGCGCGAACTGGTTGAAGGCTTCCTCGCCGTCGCGCCCGGTACGGGTCAGTTCCAGGTGCAGGCCGTCGCCGAACACGCGCTGCCAGTCGGCCAGCTGCTGCTCGGCCAGCTCGTGCTTGCCGGCGGCGGCCAGCCGCCCGGCCAGGCTTTCGCGGCCACTCAGGGCGAACAGGTTGGTGCAGCCGGACTTCAGCCATTCCGGGTGGATGGCCACACCGCCTTCGGGGCGGTGGCCTTCCATCCAGGCCCGGGTCAGCAGCCGCGACAGGCTCAGGTAGCCTTCGCGGTCGCGGCACAGCAGGGTCATCCGCCACGGGTCCTGGCCTTCCTCGGCGATCATCACGTCGGCGCCGGCGATGGGCTTGATGCCCACGCCCTCGGCGGCCTTGTAGAACTTGACCAGGGCGAACAGGTTGTTGAGATCGGTGACCGCCAGCGCGGGCAGGCCCAGTTCCACCGCACGCGAGAGCAGGTTGGCCTGCTTGGCCTTCTTCGGATCGGCCTGGTCGGGCTTGGCCGGCACGCGGATGGTCGAGTCCGCCAGCGAGAACTCGGTGTGGACGTGGAGATGTACGAAGCGGGAAGTGGACATGCCGGACCAGGTTGGAGCGCACGGGCCCCGGGTGCAGACGGAGGTCCGTCGCCGGGGTCGGAGAGCGCTGGAGTGCCCGCTCAGGGTAGCGAGGGCAGGGGGGCGCGACAAGCCTTGACAGGCCGCCGCGCGGGGCCGGGATCACGCGCGCCCGGCGCTGCGGCGCCTCCGCCGCGGACGGCCGTTCAGGCGCTGGCCAGCACCGCGCCCGGCAGGCAGTCGCGGACCGGTGCGAAGCTGCGGCGGTGCTCGCTGCACGGTCCATGTTCGCGCAGGGCCGCCAGGTGGGCCGGCGTGCCATAGCCCTTGTGCTGGGCAAAGCCGTACTGCGGGTGGCGCTCNTGCAGGTCGTGCATGTAGCGGTCNCGTGCGACCTTGGCGATGATCGAGGCGGCCATGATCGCGCGGTCGATGCCATCGCCGCCNACCAGTGCCTCGCCGGGCAGCGCCAGGCCCTTGGGCACCACGTTGCCATCGATGCGGGCGAACTCGGCGGCGTGCGCCACCGCGGCCACCGCTTCCCGCATGCCCTGCAGGGTGGCCTGATAGATGTTCAGCTGGTCGATGCGTGCAGCGTCCACCAGCACCAGGTGCCAGGCCAGTGCGCGCTCGGTGATGCGCGTATACAGCTGCTCGCGGCGGGCTGCGCTGAGCTGTTTGGAATCATCCAGGCCGTTGATGCGCGGGCGCAGCGGATCGAACACCACCGCGGCCACGGCCACCGGGCCGGCCAGCGGGCCGCGGCCGGCTTCGTCCACCCC